>Ga0181356_1000004_pt1 | contig 129260 bp, 127 predicted proteins | sample Fa13VDMM110SN_FD_130104 | JGI IMG/M metagenome (GOLD analysis project Ga0181356, IMG submission 130104) | Freshwater viral communities from Lake Michigan, USA - Fa13.VD.MM110.S.N | ecosystem: Environmental > Aquatic > Freshwater > Lake | place: USA: Michigan | collected 2013-09-24 | reverse complement strand
TGAATATAAAAAATATTATAAGAGGATTAATAAAGGAGGCAATAAACAGGTCATATGGAAGTATGAATGATTTGGCAAAATACAGGGATATAAATTTAGATAGTCCATCATCATTATCAAAGGCTAGGAGTAGTCAGGGATTAAAGGTAAGTGACGTGGGTGATTTGTCAAAGAACATACCATTTAATAAAAAGATGGAAAGGTTATATGGTATGATATTGGGTTATATGGCAAATAAGTTTAAATTAAAGAGGAATTCAAAGGATATAAGGGAAAGGGGAAATGAGTTAAAGGAGTTTATAAAGAATTTTTTAACAAGGGATGAGGTTGAGAGTTTTTATTATAGGTTAAATAGATTTAATAGAAATGCAAAAGAGTTTAAGAGGATATGTGAGCAGTTTATAAATTACATGCAGAGTGGAGAGATGAGTGATACAGATGTATATGATAAGGTTAACATGGGTGATGAGGATAATGATTTAGCATTTAAGCCAAGGGATTATGCTCCATATGAGGGGGAATTTGAAAAATATGTAAAACAGTTAGAAAAAAAGATTATGATAAGTGATGAGATTTTAAAAAACATTAGTTATGGTTTAGTACAACCTGGTGATATAAATATGGCAGTAACATATGGGTTATTAAATGAAAATGAATTTAAGAGTAAACTTAATTCAGAAAATCTTCTTTCTAGATATAATACTACTAGTAGTACATCGGGAAAGGAATGGAAAAGGATATCAGATATATTTAATGAAATGGTTCGTGATAATTTAACAAAGTTAAATAATCAATTAAAAAATATAAAGAATAGGATGATGTAAGAGATTATAATATATTTTTCTTTTTTTGATAATACAATTTATGATAATCTTTACGGTTATCATTTATTTTTTTATAGTAGTCTTTATTGAAATTATATTTAGATTTATTTTCTTCTCTTATTAGTTTTTGACAATCTTTGCAATAGATTGTTAGGTTATCTTTTTTAGATTTATCAATTGTGAAATTGGATAAGTCTTTTGATACTAGACATTTTTTACAGAGTTTCATTTTTATGATATTTTTCTATGTACTCATGCAATGAATTTAAATCTTGACATATAAGATTTTTATTTTCATCCCATGCTTCTAGTTTTCTTTTTCCATAATCATTTTCATAGATAAACCAATTAATCCAATCTTTACCATATTCATTATAGTGTGATGCTATTGATATATCAAATAATTTTTCCACATCTGACATTAGTTCAAATTTACCTTCATAGAAATCAAAACCTAGGTCATGTAGTTCGGATAATTTATCTGAAAATGCTTTATACTTTTCTAGTAGATTTTCTAATTCTTTTAGTTGCATTCTTTTTTCTTTTTAAGTAATTCGTAAAATAATATATAAGATGACATTGATAAAATCAATATTCCAATAAAAAAAGTATAATAAATTATAATGCTTTTAATCAATAGAACCATTAAGTTTCAATGCCCTTGCCATTCTTGTCATACCGATACCTGCACCGAATCTTTCAAAGAAGTCATGTTTAAAGAAATCTTCTAATTCTTTTTCTACTCTATCTTTACCAAACAGTTCAAATAGTTTTTCACTATATTTACCATTCTCAATTGTATAGAACATTTCTCTCATTTTTTCCACATTGCAACTTCTTTCAGCAGAACCGATTGTTTCTTGACCATAAAGGATAACATCAACTTTATTAAAAATTCCGTTATCATTATGTTGCATATTCCAAAATGGATTAGTTCTTAGAGGAAAGTTTTGCAAAGATACTACTGGACCTTTTTCTTCCCACATTTTTGTTTCATGTTCATTTTCAAGGATATCAACTCCACCATATTCTTGACAGACATCATCATAGTTTACTTCGATTGGTTTATCAAATCCAAGATGTTCTAGAAGTTCAGCTTCTAATTGAACCATATCTTTCATTGTTCCTTTTGATTCAAATTCAAACATTGGGAAGATAAGTTCATGTCTACCTTGGATTGGATTTTTTTCTTGTCTGTAAGATGTGGATACACAAAATACACCATCCCAAGTTGGGTTTTTCAAAAGTTCATATTCCAACCACATTTGACCTGTTTGCGGTAGAGGCCAAATTTGATTTGTATATTCAAATTGTGTTATTGAGTGAGGGTTTTCACAAGCAGCTAAGATTGATAATCTTGATTGTGTTGGTACTTCAATGAAGTTTTTCTTTTGGAAGAATGTTCTTAGTTTGTTCACCGATTGGTGATAGTCTAGGGTATTATACATAATTCTATTTAATTAGTTAGATGAAGATAGAGATTGATTAAAGATACAATAAAATTTATTATTGAAATTATCAATAGTATTTTTGTTTTGTTAAGTCTTTTATATTCTCCTCTATAAGGATTCCATTCATGTTCATAAAAAAATTTAAACATTCGTATCATCTTCTTCTTGGCTATGATATTGTTTCCAAATTTCCATTACCTTATCCATATCAACTTTATCGGTAAGGTTATTATCATCTAGGAATTCATCAAGGTTTTCGATATATTCTGCACTAAAGTCAAATTCATCATAGAAGTTACCTTCTTTAAATTGCCATTCCCAATAAGTGCATTCATCATCAAGTATACAAACACCATCTTCATTATATATTTGTTCACCTGCAAAGTTCATACCTTGTTCTTCATAAGTGATTCTTGCAAAAACTTTATAGACATGACTAATTATACCAGTAAGTTCAGTAACAGGACTCCAAGCTGAATCACCTTGAATAATTAATTGACCTTCACTAATAAAAGGTTCTTCGGGAGTAAACCATTTAGGATGTTCTTCTCTAAAATCGTAGTCTTCATAAGAATCAATAAAGACTTGTTCACCATTAAAGATTTCTTTATAGTTTTCATAATTCAAACCAGTTTGAGTTAAAGGTGTGAGTATATCTCTAATTTTATTAAGGATTTCGATATCACCTTCAACGGTGATAATATTATAACAATTATTTGCCATTTTGATATTTATTATGTTCTTCTATTGTTAAGTATTGTGTATCTCCATTCTCAACTTGGATAAGGACACCAATAATTTGTCCTTTTTCTTTAACTAAGTTAATTATTTGGCAATTCATAATCTAGCATTTCTAAAAGTCTAGGTTTGGTTTGATTTCCCAATAACCTTTTATATTCTTTTCCTTCCTTAAAGGAAATAATTGTTGGAACTGACCTAATACCATATTCAATACAAAGTTGTGCTTCGGTATCAGCATCAACTTTATATACAGGAACTTCAGTAATAGTTTCAAGAGTAGGTGCTAACATTTTACAAGGACCACACCAAGTGGTTGAAAATGCGATAACACAATCTTCATTGATTGCGTTTTTAAATTCTTCTGAATTAATGATTTTCATATTCTAAATATAATACGTTTTTTTATAAAAATAACTACTTATAAAAAAATAATTATGAGAAAAAAAATTAATTTAAATCAGTTTAAATCTTTAGTAAAAAATATTATTAAGGAAGAGCAGAATAATTTCGAAAAGAAAAAAACTGTTAGGATTACGGAAAGCCAACTTAGGTCTGAAATCAGAAAGATGTTAAGGGAAGAATCAAATTTAAATGAAATCGATTTTAAAAAATTAGGACTTGGTGCTGCATTAGCAGGAGGGTTATCAACATCAAGTATGGCGCAAGATGTAGAACCAAAAGGTAAATGGAATTTTCCATCTTCGTATAGTAAAGAAAAATTAATGGTTGATAGTAATTCGATTAATTTTAAAAATGCTGAACAAGTAGATGATATAATGGAAACTATTTTTAATCAATCTAAGTTTATAGATTCAGCAATTCAATTAAATATTGATTATAATAATGTAGAAAGACTTAGAAATCTTATTGATAATAGAAATATTGGTCAAAGACCTGATTTAATAAATCAAGGTATTGGTGATATAATTACACCTGAAGTAATCAATGATTTAAGAAACCAATTTTCACAAATGATTATTGATTCTTCTAGATTTGGTGGTAAAAATGTTAGGGGTATTTTCCAAGTACCAAGTGGATATCAAGGTGAAGAAAAAGGATTTAAATTGTTTTTACAAAGATTAAAGTCTGCATTTGGTTCAGATGTAGTTTTACCTATTAAAAATGTAACAATGAGTGATGATATATTAAAAAAATTCCTTTTTAAAATATTAATAGGAAGAAATAATTCTAGTCTTGATGTAAGTAAAGGACCAAGAAATACAACCCTTATAAAAAGTGGTTATTAATAAGATTTAAAAATATATAATCAACTATAAATTTAAAATAGAAAAGGTCTGAAATTCAGACCTTTTTTTATTCCCAATAAATATTTTCTCCTCTCTTATAAAATTTTAAATTTTCTCTTGCTTTTTCATCAACGAAGTGTTTATCATTATAAACAACATAATTATTTGGTAATAAAGCAAATTGACCTGAATCTAATTGTATTAGGTTTAATGGTTTATGTTCTTGTGGATATCTTGAATAACCATCTGTCCAATCAATGATAATACCTGTATGTCTACCTTTTGCTTTAAAAGGTCTTAAAGTATCTGCTTGAAGACCTTCAAGCATAGTTGAATAAAATGTTTCCATATTATCACCCATAGCTGTCCAAGGCATTAAATCTTTTCTATCAATAGAAAAGTCTTCAGTTGTAGATAATGCATGGATAGGTAAACCACTCCAATTAGCACCTGATTCTAAAAGAACATGACACATTAATGTTTGATATTCTTTACAGTATATACCATGCCATACACCTTTGGTAATACCTTTGGGCATATTTGGACCTAAGAATTCATTCTTAACATTAACATAAAAATGAAAAGGTAGATTTGAGTGTTTACCCATAATTAAGATGTATAGGGTGTATATTTAGTACCAAACACACCTTTTGATGCTTTTAATATTTGACCTCTTTGTGGTCCATCTGTATTATATGATACATGTAGCCAACTAGGATTTGTTTCATCGCCAAATTCCCAAATAAGCTGGTCAAAGTCTAAATTATCTTTAATCCAATTAAATATATCAGCATTGGTAATTTTAGAACCACTACCATCCATATCAATATCAATTGCTTCTCCTTTAGAGTGTTGAGAAGTTTTAGATGCGCCTGGAGTTACTTTATTTAAAGCTTCACTCCTATAACCTGAAGTAATATGAATTGGTGTATTAAAGTGTCTTCTAATAGGTTCAAATATTTTTTCAGCCAACACTTTCATATTTTGAATATGTTGAGGAGTTGGTTCATTACTAACACCTTTTCTTTTAGCAGTTGAGTTTCTTGTCATCTCAAAAAGTGCAAGATTTTTTGATAAATTCATATGCTATATTTATCTTAAATAGTAGCCAGGGCAAGATTTGAACTTGCTTTGCACCACCCTTCTCAGGTTAGGACAACCATTCATCCCATTATGTGCCTCCTGACTATTTCCCCACAATGAGATTACTTGTGAGTAGTTATTTCGGTTTTCTATTTCTTAAAAACCTGTGAGGCATCCCTCATGAAAACATCCACACTACTAGGAGGGTTTGTGCTTTCCCTTTATTCCTATGAAAGAGGCATTAACGATGTCCTCTTTAGTACCGATTCCATTGTTTAAGTCTTGGATTAAAGACTCTGACTATCTCTTAGTCATTGTGACTCTGATAGGATTCGAACCTATGACCTACTGCTTAGAAGGCAGTTGCTCTATCCAACTGAGCTACAGAGTCTTATGTATCAGAGAAGGGAATCGAACCCTTACGGCATTGCTGCCACAGGATTTTAAGTCCTGCATGTCTACCAGTTCCATCACTCTGACATAGTGTTTTCACAGTTCAAATATATACTTTTTTTTATAATTTTACTATTTACAATAAAAAAATGTCAAAAGATTTTCAAAAAAGGGAAAGGTTTATAGAGTCTTGCAATTCATTAATGTTAGAATTGGAGAATAAAGATTTAAATGAAAACATTTTTAGTGATTTTTCTAATCAATTATTTGACAATATAAAAACTGTAAAGGAAATAGGTGATTTTTATAAAAAATTATTAACAAATAATAAAGCGTTACAATATTATTTAAGTCAAATAAAAGATTCAATTGTAAGAAATATTAATAAGATTAATAATGATTATTTAAATAAATTTTTAACAACATTAAATAATACAGCTAGTTTAAAAAATTTAGTATATTTATCAGTATTAGCATGTACAACATCTTTTTATATTAATAACTTTACAAAAATACCTGATTTAGTAAAATGGTTTGATGGGATATTACATTCTCAATTAATGAATAATATTACTCTTGATTCTATATATCAATTTTTTGAAATGTTAATTAAAATAGTTGGAACTATTGCTTTTGTATATAAAGTTTTAATAGAACCATATAAAAATCAGATAATAAAAAATATAATTGGTAATATTAATTTAAATAAACAAAATACAATGACTGAATCTAAATTCACTAATTACAATAAAAGTAATATGAAAAAAGTTTTAATTACAGAATCTCAATTAAAAGCAATGGTTCGCAAAATGTTAATGGAGCAAACAGCAATGGGAGGTACACCTATTGGTAGTACAGGATTTGCACCACAATCATCTCTTTCAACAGCAGCTTTAAAACAAAGTACTACTAGTCAAACACAAAGAAATACACAACAGAAAAAAACTTTAACACAAGTTGATACACCTTCTGAATTTAATGGACAATTTATAACTTTAATGCAAGGTGTTGACCAAAAAAAATATGGTCCTCAAATAATGCCTAAACAAAGATTATTAACTAGTTTAAGTACTTTATTAGGTCAAATTGGTTATAAGTAATCAAAACTATATCCATTGTGTACAAATGGTAAGTTATCACCATCTTTAACGCAAGATACATTTGCAAAGATTGTTATATATTCATTTAATTTAAACATGCCATTGTTTAAATTATCACCATTGTCATGAATATGACCAAATATCATATATTTAGGTTTTACTTTTAAAACTTTTTTAAGTAAAGCAGAACATCCTACATGTTCATGATTATTTTTATCTCTTGATGCAGAATCTAAAATACCTTTAGGAGGACCATGAGTAATTAAGATATCTGTATCATCAGGAATTGAATCCCAAATTTTTCCAAGTTTAGCCCTTGTGCGATTAAAAGCCCAATTATGATATTCGGGAGTATATGGAGAACCAAATATTTTAATTCCTTCAATCTCAATAGATTCATGTTCAAGGTAGATAATACCTCTATTTTTAAAATCTTTTTTAGTAATGAATCTACTTTCAATAGAAGTATCATGATTACCAGCAATAATCACTTTATATTTAACAGGTTGTTGTTCAAGCCAAATTAAAAATAAATTAACTTCATTATGGTTCATTGCAGGAAGTTTTATATTTGAAAAATCACCTGCATGAATAAGCATATCAGTACCTTCAGGTATTTGAACTTGCTCATGCTTTCCATGAGTATCTGAAATTGCAAAGATTTTCATAAGGCAAAGATAAAATATTTATTTATGAAAATGAAATATTTCCCATTTTCCATCTAGTGTTTCAACTAAAGCTGTACAGTTTTCGCACCAATCTCCTGAGTTCATATAATTTTCTTTTAAATCAGGTTGATGTATATGACCACATACTGCTATATCACAATTTTTTAATTTAGCTAAATTAATAGCATTGTCTTCAAAGTCATTAATAAAATTAACTGCGCTTTTTATTTTATTTTTTATTTCTTTTGAGATTGAGTAATATGGTAGATTTCTTTTTTCTCTATACCAATTATACTTTCTATTAAGCCATAATGCAATATCATAGCCAATTGAACCAATTACGGCTAACCATTTTATTTTTGTTATAAAAATATCAAGAACATCACCATGAAAGATATAAAGTTTTTTATTATTAGAATCTGTTAATATATATTCTTTTAATAATTTTATATTAGGTAGATGTAGGGGTTGAAATTTATGTAAGAAATCATCGTGATTACCTATTAGATAAATAACTTCTTTTTTCTTAGCTATTTTTAATATTTTATTTATAAATTTTGAATGAGATTCTTTCCATTTGCCACCTCTTTTTAATGACCACATATCAATTATATCACCATTCAATATTAATCTTTGACAAGTGTTTTCATCCAAGAATTTTAAAACATCTTTTGTTCTTGATGCTTTTGAACCTAAATGAACATCAGATAATATAATTGTTTTAAATTTCATTTAAATAAAGATATTTTTATTTAAATAGAAAGTAATTCATTTAAAAAGGATTATCAACATATTCAACAATTTCATAATTGTGTTCATCAAATGGAATTGTTATACTTGTTATTTTTAATTCTTTTTTATTAACAGTATCAATAATACTAACTAGTTTAGATTCTAATGCTTTTGGTGCTTGTATATTACCATAACCTTTGAATTGGTTTATTGTATATTTAGGATTTTTATCATTAGAAAGCCAACTTTTACCAAATCTAATTTCTGCCGTATATCTTCTATCATTATATTCAGTTGTTAGAATACAACATTCACCTCTATTAATATTACTTGAATAACTATTCACGCAATGTTTTTGAGTAAGACTTTCAAATAAAAGTTCTTTACCTGTTTTAATAATTTTAAATTCTTTTGGTAAATACTTTTCTAATATAAGATATTTATCATCAACATGAATTGGTTTTGCTTTCATCTTATCAAGATTATCCAATAACATTTTATCATGTTGTTCTTTGATATTATCTTTATTCAAAGAAAAATTAATCTTTTGATTAACATCGTTTGCTATCTTTATTAAATCATCAAGATAAGTTTTATAATCACTAGGTACAACATCAATACCATTAATTTTTTTAAGTTCTTTAAAATTATCAATATAATTGATTGGGTTTTTGAATATTGGTACAACTGACATTATTTCATATATATCATCAAATGATAAACCTGCAAATTGTTTATGTGATAAAGGTTCATCAATGGTTTTAATTTTATTAATAAACTGTTGAAGATTGGAACAAGAACCGTATGATGATTTGGTAAAGTTATTTTTTTGAGATAAGACTGGTGTTACTCTTTCTCTTTTTATTTCCAAATGATTTTCACACCATTCATTCTTTTTATTATTAAAAAGAAGTTTTTTACTTAATTGATTTTGGTCAGGATTAAGAATTAAACCAAAATAATTAAAAGGGAAATTTTTAATATTACTCAATGAAAGCCAAACTGTAGTTTTTTTTGATGGTAGATTAAATTTTATTGAACCACTTGGTGAAATAAAAACAAATGATACATTCCTTTTAGATGGGTAACAAAAATATTCATACCCTTCTTTTCTCATTTTAAGATGTTCACCTGAAAAAGAAAGTCTTCTACTTTTAAATTCAGTAAGAGTTAAAATAATTGAATGACCTTTATCTGTTACATGATGAAATGCACTATAGAAAGTATTATGAATATTATCACCCCCCTTTTTTAAATATTTCTGATAATTATTAAATCTCAAATCATATTTATTAGATTCATCAACGATAGTGGTATCATCATTCTCTAATACATTAGAATTGGCTGATTTAGCAAATATAACTGAAAGATTATAAAGTTCTTGAGCAAGGTCTAGAATGGGGAAACGAAGATTATTGTTCATAAGATTTTTAAGTTTAGACAAAAATAAAAAAAGCCTTTGAGAATTCCAAAGGCTTTGTGAAAAAATTTTAAACTTTTAAGGCTCTATATCTTTTTTTATTATAAATTATATGTGATGCTCTTTCATCAATATTATAATATCTTTCAATATTTGTGCAGATACAACCACCTGTTACCTCATCATCTTCTCTTAAATCATTTTTAATTTTTGATAAATTAAAATTTCTGATAAGACCTTGCCTACCTAATATCCTACTAATAGTTATTAATTTCACTTATTTATCTTCAAGTCTTTTTCTTTCAGTTTCTAAATCCCTATTGATAGCTTTATCAGTATCAAACTTTTCAGGATAACGAACCATAAGTTTATTAATGTTATTTGTCAATGATTGATAAAAATCAAAATTAAGATATGTTGATAAAATATAAATTTTAATCATTAATGATGAAATATTCTTTTTTGGTTTTATTGATAGTCTTACAAATTCAATCAAATGATTTACATATTCAGCATCAGTATATGTTGGTTTTTGACTTTCCCATAATGCTTCAGGCATTACAGGTAAAGTAATCTTATTAATTCTACAATAGTTTACTGCATACCAAAATACATCCCCTATTAATTCTTCTTGAAGATTTACATAGTCAATATCTTTCTTATATGCAATCTTCTTTTTATATACATCAATTGCTTCAGCAAGTTCTGTAATCAATCCCATTTTCATATGGAGATTATTAAGTTTCTTATTTCCTAAATCAGCACAAGTTCTTTTAGCAAGTTCTTGATATTCCTTTATTGAGGAAATTTTGTTTTCTAGTTTATTCATTTTTTAGTTTATTTAAAATATATTCTATTGTTAGGAAATCATCCACAATAACTTTCTTAAATCCTTTATTATCCTTTATATAAGTTATGCAAAGTTGATGATTGATTACATCGTTAAATATACGACAATAAATTTTATTTTCATCCAAAAAGTCAGGATTTAATACTTTATAAAGGGAAGTTGGGGAAACCCAATAGTATTCCCCAATTTTTATATCTGCTGAATTTTTAAGTTTTTCCATTAAAACCCAAATGCAGCAAGACTATGTTGAAATGGGTTACCTTCAATGTTTTTAACACATTGAAGCATCTCAGCTACTACTTCCCTAGTCTCTTGTTGAGCATCAGGTTTTAAACGAAGATTGCAAAGGTGAACAAATGCTTGAAAAGAACCTGTCCAAATAAATGTTGTATTAAGATTTAGTGGTAAGATAGTCCTGGCTTGTTCCTTTGATACACCAAGTTCAATAAGTTTTTCATAAGCACCTTTACAACGCTCAATGATATCTGCTTCAATAATAGAAGCCATTTCTTGATTTTCAATTGGACCATCACTACCTTGTTTAGAAGAAGCGGATTGTCTTCTCCATTCAGTAACCATTGTATATGTATCAGAGAAGTCTACATAACGACCTGATATAGAATTAGCTACCCAACCAACTTGATGTTTGAACAATTGTCTTTCAACATAGATTGGGCAATTAATTCTAAATTGCATATTAGTATGTCTGAATGGTGAGGTGTGACCATGCTTTGCAAGATAGTTAATTAATTTAATATCTTTATCTGTGAATTCATCAGATTGTTTTCCGTATGACACTCTTGCGACATTGCAGATTGTGAGGTCATTTCCGTAGTGAGATAATAGTTCTGCTTTCATAATGCAAATATAAAAGAAAACCCCTGATTTCTCAAGGGTTTTTTAAAATTTATCTTCTTCTTTTTTTAGATTCTTCTAATTGTGGCATATTAGAATATTTCTGAATTAAATCACTAGAACTCCATCGTGCATTATATTCAGGTATAGTTTCTTTTATTTTATCAAGTAAAAATGTATCATTTGGTGATGCACCGTTTATTTCAATATATGCATTACTATTACCATTAACCCATCTTTTTCTATCTCTATCGTACATAACATACATACCTTTTTTTTCAGGATTTAACCAAAAACCACTTGGAGAAAAACTACCTTCAAAATCATTAATGTGGTTAATTGTACCTTGAATATTTTGATTTTCATTTGTTCTTAAATTTGTAACTATTAATTTAATAGGTTCACCATCTAAATTAATAACATTTTCACGGTGAAATTTTTTATCATTTGGATTCATTTCTTCTTTAATAATTTTTTTTACAACAGATTTAAATGATTCCAAAGTTAATCTTTTAGTTTTCATATTATAATTTTATTATAAATAGTTTAATTAACCAAAGATACAAATTCTTCAAAATTTACACTAAATGGTAGTGTATGTGGGTATAATTCAAAAACTTTCATTATAGTATAGTATAACATATAAAATACGCTATTTATGAAAAAGAATAAATGGCTAAATCAGAACTTCAAATATTTGGTAATGGTAAAAGACCTGAATCATTACAAAAAAATATCTATAAGATAGATTCACCGTATGATTTAAGGGATGATGCCGTAACTAAAAGTTTAAATTTATTACAAAATATAACAGGATATGATTATAGAAATAATCCTGTTATTGATATTGTTGAAAGATTAATTGATGCAAAGAATAGTGATTTAGTTAAAATAGGTGGAGAACGATTACTTGTAGAATTTGGTAGAAGAGCAGGAAATAATATATTGGGTAAATTCATACCAAGTCCAACAAATTTTATAGATGATTTAAGAAATATTTTTAAGAAAAAAACTGATGCAAGTATAACTGATATAACTAAAGACCCTAGTAGGACAATTTTTGATAGAGTATTACAAAATACAATAGGTTATAGGGAAAATGAAAATTTTTTAAATAAGGAATATAGTAAATATGATAATACAAAAACATCTGACATAAATTATAATTATTCAGGTGATATGATTAAAGAGAAAATACAACAATTAAATAAAAAATCTGTATTTTCTACTTATAATTCAAAATCTTCAAAAGTTGAATTTGAAACACAATCTTTAGTTTTTAGAAATACATATAGTGAAGATTTTACATCTAGCTTAGAAACAACAAATAATTTAACTGAAACATTTACAAAAAGTTATTTTCAACCATATGAAAAAGAAGAAAGTAAATTAATTAAAAATTATAATTTAGAAAAGAAAAATATAGAAAAAGAGCAAGGTTTTGGTAGTTTAAATAAAATGGATGGTTTTAGGACTGATAGAACTACATTAGGTCCACCAAAAATTTTATCTGTTGAAAATATTGATACATATGTTTATGATAGTGATGAAACAAAACAAAATGATGTTAATAAAAAATTTGGTGTAAGAAGAGGATTGGTTTATTTTACATCTAAACTTGCAAAAGAAAATCCAATCATAACACATAATCAAAAAATTATTAGTACTGATTCAAGTGTAAATCCACCTATAAAATATTATAAAGGTAATGGAGAATGTAGAACATTTACACTTTATGACCAATATGATAATTATGATAGACTTATAAGATTTAGAGGTAATAATGAAAAAAATTCAGTATTGAGAGATAGTGTTTTACCAAGAATTGCACCAATTGTTGGTGTCAATGAAGATAAATATAATTATTTTTTCACAATGGAAAATCTTGCATTAAAAGATGATGTTGAAGAATGTGAGAAAGGACCAAACGGTGGAAGATGGATGTGGTTTGCACCATATGATGTAAAGATATCTGATAATAATTCAGTCAATTGGTCGGATATGAATTTTCTTGGAAGACCTGAACCATTATTTTCATATCAAAATACTGTAAGAACTTTAAGTTTATCATTTAGATTACTTATTGATACGGTTAAAGATATGCAAGATTTAGAACCCACTATTCAAAATTATTATAACTATCTTTATGAATGTGGTCAATTAGTTTTTAAAACTGTAAATGAAAATAAAAATGTTCTAGTAACAGGTGAAATTCCAACAAGTTCAACAACAAAAACAACATTTAGAAGAGATGATAAAGCTAGATATCATTTTAAAAATGATGGATTTGTTATTAATGCTACAACCCCTGTTTATTCAACAGGTGGTGAATTAGCAAATGCATCAACAGAAAATAATAGTTTTATATCTGAACTTGATGAAATTGTAGATTTTTTAAAACAATATATGTTAGAACCTCAATGTACAAAAATTGAGATGAGTTTTGAAGGGTTTGCAACTAGATTGATTACACAAACATTAAGTCAAAATGATGCAAGAATATACAATCGTGCATTAGGTATGAGAAGAGCAGATAACTTAATGAGAAATGTTATAAATAAATATAATCAAGTTAGAGGTGATGCTCCTGAAATTAAAACAAGTGAATTTTCAGATTTAATGACAGATACAACTACGGTAGGTGGTCAAGTTGTTAATAGCGTATTTATTGATACAGGACAAGTTGGTATTAATGCTAATAAAACATATACTCAAGTAATTAATGGTAAAAATATAAGTGTTAAAATAACAACAACAGGTGCTGATAGTGACCCTAAACCTGTTGATAATGACCCAAATCAATTAAATATAAACGATACTAGTAGAATAATACAAAGATTTGCAAAATTAGATGCGATTGTTGCAACTGTTGATGTTATTACAGAAAATAGGAAAGTAGATACAACAACAAAAATAGTTGAACAAAAAATACCTGCTGATGAAGTAACTCAAAGACCTGAACCTTGCGATACTAATAAAAATTTACAATTTGAGTATATTGATGGTGCAAATAAATTCCCAACAGGATTTGAAAAATTAAATGTATTTACACCATCATTTAATAGTCAAACACCGTTTGATTTTACAAAACGTTATATATTCTTACATCAATTAACAAGGCCATCTAAATTAAAAGATAAAAACTTAACAAAAACTGATAATACTGTATTTGGTAGAATGCCTGTATTTGTAATTCGTTATGGTGACTTTATTTATTCAAAAGCAATTGCAAGGTCAATTAACTTTGATATTAGTGAATCAAACTGGGATTTAAATCCTGAAGGTATGGGTGCTATTCCATTAATGTGTAATGTAACAATGGATTTAACTCTTCTTGGTGGACAATCACTTGCAGGTCCAATTGATAGAATTCAAACTGCTAATGATTCTAACTTCATTGCTAACTCTACATTTAATACTGGTAATTATGCAGGTAATAAAACATTTGAGAAAGCAAGAGAACAAGAAGTAAAACAATGGCCTAACCTTGGTAGTAAAAGTATTCCAAACCCTAGAAAGAGACCTTCTAATGGTAATAGACCTCAAGATGGTAATTTACAAGGTATACCAAGGGTAGAACAAAGACCTACTATAACACCAACTAAAATACCTACACCTGACCTTTCTAAATCATTTCAATTCCAAAGACAAAAATTAGCTGATATACCTGAAACAATTGATGCAGATGCAGCATTAAGATTTATACAAGAACAAAATGCAGCATTTGAAAAAGGTTTATAATTAAACTTCTTTAATAATATCTAATTTTCCATTAACAACTTTAGATATGAAGAATTTATTAGATTCTGTTATTTTTTTTGATTTATTATTTTTGTAAATTAAATATAACTCATCATAGTTTTTTAATGGTAAATAAACATTTGATGTTTCTAAATATTTATTGTATTTAATATTAACAATCTCATCTGCAATTTTATAAGATTTTTTAAGCAACAATACTATATCATCATTTTGATATTTTTCATGTTGCATTTTAAAATTTGATGTTATACCAAGATTTTTAATCTTTTCTTTCATCTCATTGAATTTATCATAATACTCATAGGATTTAATTTCGTAATCAGATTTAAATTCTGTGAATATGTCATCAGGTCTTAAACCTGTTCTATTCCAAAATTTAACTTCTTTTTCTTCTAAGTAAAAGAAATCTTCAATTGAATCTCTATCAAAGTTTACAAGTTGTATTTCATTGTCAGTATAATGCTCTCTATCCATTGGTTTATCTTTGATAAGTGTATTCCTTACTTTCTCAGGAAATACAGTTAATAAGGCTGTAACACGTTTGTTAAAGTTATTAACATAACGAGCAACATTATATTCACCAAGCATATCAGGATTATCTTTCAATTCTTTTTCAGTAATAATATAAGAATTATACATTCCTGTTTTCTTATTGATTGAAACATCACCATGAGATTTGGCTGTGCCATTATTTACATAATAAACAAAGTCCATACCGCTTGTGTTAATATTATGTGCAATAAGCAATTCCATATGTGCTTGTTTAGCTTTTGCTCTACCATTTACATCCGTACCTCTATTTTGATATTCCTCAACGGTTTGTTTTAGTCTTGATTTAGATGCAATCTTTTTAATTGGTATTTGTTTACAATAAATCTTTGTTAGATATTCATAATAAAATTCTATAAATTGTTTAGGCTTATTTGTGAGAATAAGCTTAATTCCTTCATTGACAAAATCCTCAATGTATTCCGACATCGTTTTAGATTTGATTGTATTACCTGTGACCTTTGGCTTTGATTTCTTAATTTTAAGATTTTTAGTTTGTTCTCCCAAATAAGAGTTCTTCTCTGCGTATTCTTTAAAGTATTCATCTTCTTTTCCTAAATATTCTTTTGGTATATTAAATATCTTTTTCTTATTCTTATCTTCAAGAGTTGAATATTCAAGATTAGCATAGTTCTTTCTTGAGAAGTTAGCAGCAGAAATCCACATACCATCATTATCAAGTTTCATATATTGACCTGCAATGATATCATTGTTAAATTTCTCAACCATTGCATCAACACCCTTATATGTTACACCTTCATATTCATATGTTAAATCACTAATTTTTATTGGTGTATCTAACTTATTAAAATTTAAATTAATATTTGTATATTCAGGTACAGAGAAGTTACAACCATCAGTATCTTCAGTAATAGGAATCGCTCCAAACTGCATGAAGTAATGAATCATTCTTCTAAGATATTGTCTACCTGTACAAGTAATACGTTCAGCACAATCAAAGTCAGCCCAATTGAAGTATTCAGAACCAAACGCACCAAAGTTTGAGTTATTAAGAATCTTAATTGGAAGTTGTAGTGTATCATAAAACTTTCTTTCTGATTCAGGAAGTGTTTCATCTTTACCCCATTTCTTATATTTATCCCTTGTAAATTTAAAGTAACTTAAAAGTCTAAATAGAATATTGGTTATATCATGTTTTGGGAATACATAATGCTCAAGTTGAATAGCAGGATATAGACCTGCATAATCTTCTTTATATATATTTTCAAAATATCCAACTTTGAATGTTCTTGAAAGACCACCTGTAAATTCTTTCTTGTTTGGTGTATATGGTATTGCAAGGTCATTCTCATAACTCCAAGCAGTCATAATAAGATTCCATGAACCTGCACCACCAATAGTTGCAGTTCTTTCTAATGATGTTGGAAGAAGTTTTGAAAGCATGAATGTTGATTCGTTGTATCGTTTATCAACTTCCAATGTTTCCCATAAGTCATCACTAAGATATTGTTCAATGATTTGTTTACCTTTTATGATTTCATCATATTCAGAATTTTCTAAAAGGTAATTAATAGGGTTATCTTGATATTCATCAGGTATTAATTCATATTCATTAGTTGTTGATTTGTTAATGTAGTTTTTATTATCTCTCCACATTTCATAAATCTTAGCACCATTCTTAACATACATACGATTAGGTTTAGCAATACCTGCAAATTTACAGACATATTTCAAACCTGCCTCTTTCATATTTGAGTTAATCGCTTGTGTTTTCCATACAGCATGAATAATATCTAAAACATTATAACCATACATTGATGTTTTGGTATAATATTTTGTTTCATTACCAACTTTAAGAGATGAATTCTCTATTCTTTTAATATGTTTATCTAATTTGTAGGTTGTTTTTATTTCATTAATATCAATACCTAACAATGCTGCTCTAGTAAGTATAAAGTTAAAATCAAAATCTTCACTATTATATCCAAAAATAATTGCAGGTTTTAATCTATTAATAATTCTAAAGAAATCTAAAATTAGTCTTTTTTCTTCATCGTTATTATCCATTTCATTAACAAAGTTAATTGAAACAAAATCACGATTATCTTTACAACCTATTGCAAATATTCTATCTCTATTTGGATTAAGACCTGTGGTTTCAATATCAAATACAAATTTATGAACTTCATCATAAGTTTTATAACCATTAAACATTCTAATACCATTTTGTATTAAGAATTGTTCTTCAGGTTTTAAACTATAAAAAAGATTTCTATTTGATAATTGATAGGTTATATTAATACTTTCACCTGCTTTTAATTTATCTTTAAAGATAATTCTATAAACATCTTTATCTTTGAAAATTTCATAATTATGAAATAACCCTAACTTTTTTAATGAATTATTTTTTTCCTTTGGTTTTGGTTTTTCTTCAATAAAATCATCTAATTCATTTTCATCATCTATATTATCTTCTTCAGTAAATTCTCCAGTATATTTTACTTGAATAGAATTATAAACAACTTTATGAATATTTTTAATGATTATTTCATAATTTTCTGAAATTGTGTTGTAAACTATTGATTGGTTTTCTGTATCATAAATAAATGGTTCATCTTGATTGGTATCAGGATTGAATAATTCTTTTGTAAATGATTCATCTTTTTTCCAATGAACATCTATACCACCGTGTCTAAAGAATAAAAGTAAATCTCTCATTCCATATGCAGAATCAGTATAGAATATATATTTATAACCTTGTTCAAGTCTATCGACTACAGCACCATTATTATCAGTAGTTTTTAGTTTTTTATAACTAATTTTATATTTCCTTTTATTCTCTACTTTTTCTTCAGAATTATTTTCATAAAAAGGAATCCCAAGTTTATCTAAGTCTTTAACATAAATAAAAGGCTTATATACTTCAGTTACACTTTCTTTTTTATTATTTTCAATATCATCAATAACTAAATTAATTTCATTAGAATAATTACTACCTTGAATACATACAATATGTTTTCTATTTTTATTCCTACCATTTAAAAACCTTTCTACTTGTTCATCTTTAAATGTCTTGTAAGTAATTTTTTTTCTAACTGCCATTATTGTTATTTATGAAATCTTCTAAATGAATTTTCTGTAATGAATATGAAATTAGCTTTTTCTTTTAAATCATTAAAATTTGCACAATTCAAATAACTCATTGTGCTTTTAAGATAATCATTAAAATTCTCAATCCAACCATCAAATGTATATTCTACTTTATTCCATTTGGCTATACCTTCGGATGTTTTAAGTCTATAATTACCCCAAATCTTTTGTACTTCTTTTGTGGACATACCAACATGTCTTTTATACAAAGAGAATTTATTTTTATAAAGCCACTTTGCCAAATTCATATTAGTAATTTTGATTTTTTTCCAAAGATAAGGATAAGAATCGGAATCCAAACATTTATTTAAAATTGAACCTAACATAATGTAATCTGCGCCAAGGGCAAGACCTTTAATAATATCGGCAAAATTTTTAAATCCACCATCAGCAACAATTTTAGATTTATATGAATTTGCTTGTTTTATACTATTACATTCATAAATCAATGATGCCATAGGATAATGAATAGATGCATTAGCTGATGTAGTACATACAGAACCACCACCAATACCTATACGACAATAATGAACACCAATCTTAGCAAATGCATCATATGTATGTGGATTAGCTATATTACCAATCATTATTTGTTTATTAGGAAACTTCTTAATAAAGATTTTAGATAAATCAAGAAGTTTTTTCATATGTCCATTTGCAATATCAACTAAGATACATTCTGCCTCAAGTACTAAACTATCAAAACTATCAAAATTAGTTTCAATCAATCTAAACTCTTGCAATGAAATTGATTTAAACATTGATTTGTTAAGACTGCTATGCTTAAAGAGTTCAGTATATCTGCTGTATTCATAATTTCTTGGAATACAGACCATCATTTCTCTAAGTAAAGAATTTAAAAACTCTTCATGAAACCTATCTTTTTTTCTAATTGAAAGAACAGAGTTCATTGGTGATGCCATCAATGGTAAAAGATTGGGCATCTTAATTTCTTTTCTTGATTCTATATTAGATAGAATGGATGGAATCAAAGCGATATCATGGAAATCAAACTTGGGTGATTCCACATTATTAATAAAGTTCATTATTCTTCGGTTTTAGGAAGTTCGGATTGATTTTTTGATTCCATAATTTTACGATAATTTTCTAAAAAATTTTTAGATAGAATTTTGGCTTGTGTTTTTAATCTACTTGTCCTAGCAACACTTTTTTTCTTCTGATTTTTTCTTTGTTTTGATACAGGCATAATTTTAAAATTTATACCCTAAATATATGATTAAAAACCTAAAATCTTAATAATTTTTTTAAAAAAATTATTTTTTTCTTTTTTCTTTTGAATTTTAAATTTTTCAACTTCTTGAAAAATATTCTCGCTTTTTATCTGTTCTTTTAGTCTACTTGAATAACCTTTCCAAAAATGTTCTTCTTTTAATTCTTCTTCTTTAAGAATTTTAATTTCATTTTCTTCTTCTTTAGATATCTTCATTATCAAAATAGTTTTTAAGGTCTTCTAATTTAGATAAATATTTTTGAATGTCAACAACATCAATATCTCCACTTGAGTATGATGTTTCTCTATCATCAACTATAACAATATCAGGATTTGTTAACCATTTTTTTTTAACCTCTTCAAAAAATTCTTCTGCTGAATTGTTTGAATAGATTTCTGATTTAATATCAGTTAAATAATAAACCGCTTTGGGTTTTTCTCCGTAAGTAAAATATCTTGCTTTCATGGTTCTTTATAAAATAAAAAATATAAATTTAAAAATTCTTTTATATCTGTTTTTTCTTTGTAAAGAAAAAATCTTTCTTTTATTACTTTTATTAACTTATAATATAATGGGTTTAAATCAATATCCTTTTTTATTATTTCATTAGAATACGTCAACATATATAAAAATAGTTTGCTATTATTAGTAAAATCAAAATTATAAATATTTTTATATTCTTCACATGTTTTATTATAACACCATTTAATATAATTATCTATTTCATCTTGATTGTCAAAAGCATCAAGACCTAAAAAAGAGTCTATGAATAACTTCGTAAAGTCAATCATAAACTCTTTACAGACTTCTACCTTTTGGTAGTTAATATTTTCGCTGAATAAGATATAGTAATTATCTTTTGATATCTTATCCTTATTTTTAAAATCCATCACTTTAAACAACATAAACTTTTTTACTTTCTGGTGAGTAAAGAAGTTTTTTGTTTAAAACTTTGTGTTTAAAATCTTCAGATAAAGTTTGACCTAAACCCTTGTATATTAATTCTTTACAACCATTAAGCTTGTTTTCATTGACCATTTCAATGACATTTGTTGAATCAAATATAACAGGTTTTTTATTATTTTCGTCATCAATGTAATAAGATTGTACCTGATTTAATATATCATTTTCTCTAACAAGAGTAAATTTATTTTCTTTTAATGCTTTATCTTTTTTATCTACTTTTGGTAAATCTTTTTGTAATAAAACTGCTTTATTTGTACCTATCTTATTGTCTTTAATTTTATTAATTCTTTTGGTAGCATTGTCATATGCTTTTGCTCCAACTTCTTGAGTACTCATTAAAGCTTTCTTCCTTGCTTCCCATTGAGGGTCAACTTCTCCATTTGGTTGATTTTCAGGAACAAAATCTTCTAAACCTCTATGAATCTTTTCAAGATAATCTTGTTGATGTTCTTCTTGATATTTATATTTTGGAATATCTTTTCTTTGTCTTGAATCTTTATCATATGTTAAACCATCACCTTCACCATTTTGAACAAGCATAGTAGTTGTTTTAGTACTAGCATCTTTCTTATAATAATTATTAGAATCATTTTTAGATTGATTTTTTAAAGCATCAAGTCTAATCATAGCATCATGTTTCTTTTCTTCATTAAGTAAATCCAATCTTTGAACTAATCTGCTATAATATTCATTTAATGTTCTTAATGATAAAGTATTTAATTGTCTTTTATTATAAAATTCAGGTAATTCATGACCTTGATGTTTTAAAATAAACTCAATAATAGAATCTCTATTATTTTCTCTAATTAATTCAACTTTAGTACTTTTGAATGGATTGTTATTTTCATTAATCTTTTTATATTCAATCTCATCATTCATTAAAGCATTTAAATCAACCAAGTCATATCCTTCTTTCATTGCTTTCTTTTTAGTACCTTGAAAATGAGTTGTTTTTACAGGTGTAATAAATTCAGGTTCTGTAGTTTGTTTAAAAGTAGGATTTGAAAATTCAGATTGATATTTTTTAATACCATTTTTAACAGAAGGTAACATGTTTTTAGCTTTAAACATATCTTGTCCTTTAGACATATCAAAACCTCTTCGTTTACCATCACCATAAACTTTAAAGTTTGGATTAGCAACAGGATAGCCACCTGTAGGTTGAGCAGGACTAACAGGAAAAGCAGTAGCCATAGAACCACCAAAATCTTCATCAATAGATTCTTCATCAATATTTTTAGGTGTCCTAACTTTCATTGAACCAAATCTATCTTTATACATATTAAAATATTTCTCACCTTCTTGTCCTGGTGCAAACCATCTAGTATTTTTTCCATGTTTAGTATACATTGAATTAAAATCATCAAAAGTTTCCTCATCATAATCAAAATCAAAATTATTTTTATAACTATTCTCTTTTTCATCATACCAATCTTCACCATTGAATGAACCATAAACTTTAGAATCATCTTCATCAATCATTTCATCCATATTACTTCCGCAATATGCTTCATTGATTAAACCAACCCAATTGGATTCTTTCAAAAAGTTTTTAACACCTAGTTTAGGTAGTTTAGAAGATTTAACAACAATAACATCTTTTGGTGTAATTTCAGAACCATAAGTTTCTTTTAAAATATTTAAAAAATATTTATTTTTGTTTTTATTTAATTCATCTTGTGATAAATCTTCATAATTATAGCCATAAAGAATATGATTAGTTTCTTTTAATAAGGCAAAGTGAGTATAAGTATATTTTTGCCAATTAGATTTTGAACTTTCATTCAAATTTCTTTTATGCAAATTTGATTTTGTTACAACTAATACATCATTTTCATTTAGTTGTGGATAAGACATTTTAATATCTTTACTAAAGAATTCATGTTTATAATTTTTTAATTCGCTATGGTCATAACCTTCATAATCCCAAGATTCTAAAATCTTGTTATTCTTTTTATTGATGGCAAAATGTGTAGCCTTATTTTCATTTATCATGTTTTTCATTGTATTTTCTTGTACTTTTTTTTCTTTTTTGAATTCATAACCTTTATTGACAGCATCTTTTATTTTCTTATACATATCAAATAATTTTTTATTGTCTTTTACATATTTATGAAATAATAAGATGTTCAAAATTTCATTATAATGATATCCTAATTTTTCTTGTGCGTTAATTGATAATGCATCATATTTATTTTTCAAAAAACCAATTCTATCAACTAGTGCTTCCATAGCCTTTAAAGAAAATGTCTTACGATTTTTAAATTCTCGTTTTTTAGTTTTCTTTGTTGTAGAAGCAACTCTAGTATCAAGAGCAGCAGGTTGTACCTGTGGATTTGCCATATAAGATTTATAATAAATAGTTATAAACTACTAATTATATAAAATTATAAAGCTTAAATGACTAAAAAGGAAGAAGAATCTTTAAAAAAAGAAATTATAAAAGAACTTAAACCATTTCTTGAAAAGGAAATACATAAGGTCGTTAAAGATAAATTTACAGATGAACAAGTAAAAAAGGTTACTGTAAAAACTTTAAGTAATTTATTTAGAGTACTTTGGAATAGAAAGGGTACTTGGAGTGATGCTGTTTAAAGAAACAACATAGCAATTATAATAGCTAAACTTGTACCACTAAGAAAAGATAATTTTATATTTTTCTTATCAATAATTTTATGTTGATAATTAATTATACTATCTTGCTTAGAAATAAATAAAACTTGTTTATTAACAATTTTATTGCAACTATCTAATTCAGATTTATTATTTTTATTTATATTATTAATATCTTCAATAATTTTATTTTGTGATTGAATTATTGAATCTTTATATAAAGTTTTCTTATCACATAATTCTTTTAATAATTTAGTTTCATAAAAAAATCTAGTCTGTTCTGAATCAAATGTGTAAAAGGAATTATTTTTTTCTTTTATAAAACTTATAGGCTTTAATGTTTTAGTATGGAGTTTCTGAGAGTAACCTATAAAGGGTACTATCACTAATACTACCAATAACTTTTTTAACATCTTTTTCATCATTTTCTAATTCACTTATTCTTCTATTGTATGTTATAATTTTTATATTTTGTTTATCAATTAATAAAAAGATTGAGTCATTAATTTTTTTTAATGTTTGATATCTAATTTTAAACTCTTTTGTTTCTTTTTTTATATTTTCTACTTCTTGATTTGTTATAATAATATTTTCAGTTGTTTTATCAGTTTTTTCATTTATTAAATAAATAAAAATTGATAATATAACAGTTACAATAAATAAAAGAACAATTTGTAATCCATTAGTTTTATCCATTATTTTTCAACATTAGTTTTCCAAGTATCAAAATATGTTGCGATTTGTTCAATTGATTTTAATAAATCATCATCTAATGTAATTGCTTTTTTTGTTTGAATTACAGGATTTGGTTCTTTTGAAGAAAATTTAAAATACAATCCTTTTTCATCATCAGATGTTGCAACGTAACCTTTAACAATTTGTGTATCACCTTCAGGACCTACAGTTGTAACGGTTGAATTTTGAATTGCTTTTTCAATTTCTTTTGAGTCATTTGTACCAATATCACCCATAGGTTTATCCATATCACCACCCATATCTCCACCCATGTCAGATGAAGGTGGTTGTATTTGATTACCTGTTAAATCAAGTTCTTCCTTTAAAAAGGAAGCAGAAATAGATTTATTTGATGTTTTAGCACCTTTTGTTATTGCAAGAAGTCTTTTCAATTCATCAACTTCCTTGTTAACTCTATTTTTATCGTATCTAAACATAATATTTTATTATAAATAGTTTTTTTCTATTTATATGTATAAAATACGATATTTCAAATGAAAGGTGGTAAAGCAGATAAATTAACATTGCCTCAGATTGCTAAAAAACATAAACTTCCAATTGAGGATTTAACATCTCAATTTAAATTAGGTGTTAAAACCGAAATGGAACATACTGATAATAAAAAACAAGCAAAGGAAATTGCTATGGACCATTTAGCTGAAGACCCAAAATATTATACAAAACTTAAAAAAGCTAAGTTAGAAGAAGCGATTAATAAAGATTTATTAAATGAATCTAAATTAGGACTTTTTATTAATGCCAAAACAAATTTTCCTGATGCCGATTTTTGGATAATTAGAAGAGGTAGTGAAGAAAAGGTTGGTAAACCTGTAAAAGAATATAATCCTGAACATATAGGTATTAAAGTTACAGCAATAGATAAACTTGACCCTAAGTATTTATATTATCTTATGGAATATGTTTATTCAAAAGGTTATTATAAACCATTAGTTCATGGTACATTAAATTTAAAAAATATTAAAATTAGTGATATATTAGGTATTGATATTTCAATGAATGAATCATTAATAATGGAAGATGAATTACCATCTAAATTAAAAACAGATATTGAAATTGAGTACCATAAAAAATTAAATTCAAAGTTTTGGTTAAACAATCATTTAAAAAGTAATATACGAAAAAAATTATTAACACTTGCTAAATTTTATTTTAATCAATTAGATTTAGGTGTTGAATTAAAAGATATTGTTTTTACAGGTAGTTTAGCAAATTATAATTACACAAATTTATCTGATATTGATTTACATCTTGTGATTAATTATAAAGATTTAACTGACGATGAAGAGTTTGCTAAAGAATTTTTTGGTGATAAAAGAGCATTGTGGGCAGATTCAAATGAAATTAAAATAAATAATTATCCTGTTGAAATATATGTTCAAAATGAATCTCAACTTGATGATAAAGGTATGGGTGCGATGTATTCATTACTTAATAATAAATGGATTAAAAAACCAAAGTATAAACTACCTAATGTTGATAAACATTTAATTACTCAAAAAGTAAACAAATATTTAGATATCTTAAATAAGATATCAATAATGAAAGACTCTAAAAAGAAATTACAAAGTTACACAAAAGTGATGGAAAAAATAAGAGATGACCGTAGAAAGTCTACAAAAGAAGAAGGTGAATTCTCTGTTGATAATTTAGTTTTTAAAGTATTAAGAAATAAAAAAGTTTTTGATATCATTAGTAACAATAAAAAAGAAATAGTAAATATTCTATTTTCCATAAATTCTAACTAATTATAATAAAATATTGATATGACAAACAAACAACTATATAATTTAGTTTTTGAAAATTTTGTTCAAGCTAAGAGGGAATTAATTAAAGAAGGATATAGAAAAAATTCTTTGGATGAAGTTGATTTCAATAAAGTATTTAGCGAAACAAAGCATAAAATGCTTGAAGAAAAAGTCAAATCTCTTCAAAGAGAAAATCAAATGCTTAAAAGTCAACTTTATAAAAGAAAAGGTTTGAAAGAAGCAGGTTCAATGAGTGCTGCTGGAATGGGTAAACAAGGGGGTAGTAGACTACTAGATAAATCATTTAGAAAAGTAGGTAAATTTTTTGGTAACCCTACGGATAAACTAAATGATGTTGCTTTAGAGTTAGGAAAAGATGGTAGTGATTATCGTTATTTATTATCATTTATTTCTGATAAAGTATTAGATACAGATGCTAAAATTGCACAAGCAATGACATTTGTTGATAGTGCAAAAAGAAAAGGTCTTACCAATGATTCTTTAGATAGAGGTATTGAAGCAATTGGTACAGGTAATCAACCTGAAGGTGGTATTTTTGAAAACAGAAAAAGAAGAAGATATTAATAAAATAAAAAAAATAAAAATTTTAATAAAATGATAAAAAGAGCAGATGCAAGTAAAATTAGTAGAGAAAGGGCAACTAAAGAACAGATTGCTGAAAATTTTAAAAGATTAGCAATTGATACTGATAAAAAAGTTCAATTAAAGCCTTCTCTATTGAAAATCCAAAAAACTTTGGATGGTAAAACATTTGGCATTATTCATGAGAATAAAACCTATTATTTAAAATATACTACTAAAAAGGGAAGTACAAACCCAACTGATTTTAAACATTTAGATGGTTTAAATGTTACTTTTGGTATTGAAAAGTTTAACTCTTTTGACAAGGCAAATAATAAAATGTCATTTATTTGTGAAGCACAAAATAATGCTCATAAATTAAGATTGTTAACAGAAAAAGAAGAAGATATTATTGATGATTCAGAAGAGTCTACAGATTCAGAAGGAACTAAATCTGATGAAAAACCTGTAACTACTGATTCTACTGAAGATAGTCTTTTAAAAAATTTAGATAAAGATAAAGAAGCATCTGCTCCTGAAATGGGTGGAGATATGGGTGCTGCTCCTGAAATGGGTGGAGATATGGGTGCTGCTCCTGAAATGGGTGGAGATATGCCTCCTGCTCCTATGGATACACAACCAAAAGGCGAATCACCAAAAGAAATGGCAGACGATATTTTAGGTGGTATTGGTGATAAAGAAGCTGCACCTGCTGAAGAACCTTCTGCTGAAGAAGCACCTGTTGAAGAACCTGCTCCTGAAGAAGCACCTGCTCCTGAAGAAGCACCTGCTCCTGAAGGTGAAGAAATTGACCCTAAAAAAGAATTTCAAGAAGCTGTTGGTAAATTAGGTCAAACAATCAATGAACTTCAAGATAGTGAACAATTTGATGAAAAAGACATTAAGAATGCAATGAACAGTCTTATTAGTGCAATTGGTGATGAAGGGTTTAAATTAGTAGGTGATAAAACTGTTGAATCTTTTTATAAAAAAATGCAGGGTTCAAAAGAAAGTGTTGAAACTAATAAAGAAGAAGCACCTGTTGAAGAACCTGCTCCTGAAGAAGAAACTATTGAAGAGCCATCAACTGAAAAATTAGATGAGAAGTTTTTAGGAAACTTAAAACAAAAAGCTAAGTTAATACTTAAAGAACAATTGGAACAAGAAATTTTAAAGAGAAAACGAAAATATTTAATCGAAAACATTAAAAGAAAAATAGTTTAATATGTTACTACAAATAATACCAACCACACAAATAATTTTTGCAGCTTTATCTGCTATTGTAGGTACTATATTAACATATGTATTTGTAATCCCTGTATTACAAAATAAAATTAATTCTTTAGAAGACGAAAGAAAAAGTCAAAAATATACTTTTGATAAAATAGGAGATGATATTAATGAAATCAAAACAAGAATTGCAATATTAGAAAGTTCTGATTCTAAAATTAATACATTAATTGATGAATTATTTGATACTGAAAAAGAAAATAATGAGAAGTTTCAATTAATGATTCAAAAAAATACAGAAGCTATCGTTAAATTAGAATCAACACTTCAAAATTTAAACGAACACACTAAAAAATTAGATGATTTCTTTACTAAATTTTTAGAAAAGAAATAATTTTTTATTATTTTATTTATGGAAAAAGAATATATTAATATTGAACCTATTAAGGTTCAGGAAGAAGAATTAAAATTAGTTTATATAAATCCTGTTGGTGAAACACATAATGGGTCTCAAAAATTAGAATTTATATTTTCAAATAATCCTGATGATTGTATTGGTCCTCAATGGGAGGACATATGTGATTTAGGTGTATATCCACCAAGAAAAGGATTTATTAAAAAAGTAATGGAAGTAACATCAGATTCAATTGAATTTGATTGTTTAGTTGATTCAGGAGAGTTTAGAATGCTTGATGCTGTATTTGGTGTTGTTGCACTTGCTTGGGAGTATGTTGAGGATTATAGTAAGATGTCTTCATTAAACAAAAATCTTATTGTTTTTAGATATGGCGATTCATATTATGAAATTCGTGAAGTATTAAGAAACAATGACATAAAATTTGAGGATTAACTAATTAAATTAAAATCCCATGACTAAGCATGAACTAATGATGGAATATGCTAAGTGCGCTATTGATGTAGAGTACTTTGCAAGAAAATATTGTAAAGTTTGGGATAAGAAAAGACAACAGTATGTTGCTTTTCAATTATTACCTCAACAAGTTCAAGTATTAAATAAATACAAAGAAAGTAACAGAGTTTTAGTTGCTAAGTATCGTCAAGGTGGTATTACTACCGTGACTTGTTTATATTTAGCACATTCATTAGTTTTTAGAAAAGATATTAAAGTAGGTGTTGCTGCTAACAAATTGAAACTTGCAAAAGAAAGTATCTTCTATCAGATTGCATCCATTATTAATAATTTACCAAGAGAAATATTTAATAGAATACCAACTGAATCAGATACAAAAGAGATTAAGATTTATAATAATGGTGCAACGCTACAGGCTTTCGCAGCGTCTGCTGATGGTTTAAGGGGTTTTACACCCGATGTACTTTTTATTGATGAAGCAGCCTTTCTTGAAGAAGGTGAAGAATTTATGTCTTCTGCATCAGGTACAATGTCAGCAGGAGGTCAAATTATATTAAACTCAACACCAAGAGGTCTTGACCCAACTTATTATGCTCGTTATGAAGGAGCAAGAACAGGAAAGAATAACTTTAAAGTTGTTGAAATTAATTGGTATGAAGACCCAAGATATAATGATGATTTAGTTTGGATTAGAGGTGATGAATTTATTGAAGAAAAAGAACCTGAAAAATATAAAGATTTAAAAGAAATGGGTTATAGACCATCATCTTCATGGTTTAGAGATATGTGTCAAACATTTAACAATGACCCAAGAAAGATTGCACAAGAATTAGAAAATAAATTTTTAGGTTCTGGTGGTAACCTTGTTGATGAGGAAACTATTATGAGAATTGAAAAAACTTGTAAAGAGCCTATCAGAACAGAGTTTGATAATAACTTTTGGATATGGGAAGATGCTATTGATGGTTATGATTATTATCTTTCTTGTGACGTTGCAAAAGGTAGTGGTGATGGTGACTATTCTACAATTGAAATATTTAAGAATGACCCTGTGAATATGTTACTTGTTCAAGTAGCTGAATATCAAGCAAGAGTACCGCTTGAGGTTATGGGTGAATTATGTTTACAATATGGTACAAAATATAATAATGCTTATATAATTGTCGATGTTACAGGAGGTTGGGGTATATCAGTTATTAGATTCTTAATTAATAACAAATATAAAAAATTACATTATGATAAACCAAGACAAAATGATGTAAAAATACAATTAAAATCATTTCAAAGAGGTGAATTGCAACCAGGATTTACAATGAAAAGTGGTGCAATTCGTGATTATGTATTAAGAGAGTTTGAAAGAAGATTAAGAGAAGGTGAAGCAATAATTAATTCAATTAGATTATTAAGTGAAATTAAAACATTTGTATTTAATGATAGTACAAATAGATATGACCACATGCGTTCAGCACATGATGACTTATTGATAGCAACAGGTATGCTATTTGCTGTTTATATGTTTTCTAAAAAATATGGAAATGAATTGAATATTTATTTAAGTTTAGCAAAATCAGCAACCATTAGGAAAGGTGATGAATTTACAGATATGAATACTGAGTTCCAAAAGAAAATGATATCACAAGATGGTCAAGATGTAAATTATGAAAGATTAAATGATTCATCAAGACCAAAAGATTGGTACAAAAATGGCAATAGTATTGAGATGCCTGAACGTCAGACACCTAAAATAAATAATAATCCTTACATATTTGTAAGATAAATATTTATGTCTATTTAAGAAAAACGTATTTTATTAATTATGGCAGATGATAATAAAGGCTTATTTTCAAACATTAATACTTTCTTTAGAAGAGCAACTGATGCTTTAGATAGTACACAGGGTAGATTTGAAGCACCTGTTCAAAAAGAATTTATTACTGCTGCTTCTCAAGAAGAGGCAACAAAAAAGGCTGTAGAAGATGGTGCAATAAAGTTTTATAGAAACCAAAGCACTAAAATTGATAGAGGTAATGACCAACGTAAATTGATGTATGAATCTAGTAGAATGATGCTCTACTATGATTATCTATCAATGGATGGATATCCAATTTTAGGTGCTGCACTTGATTTACTTGCTGAAGAAGCAACAACAACAAAAAGTGATACAGGACAAATTCTAAATATTTATTGTTCATCCGATAAAGTTAAAAAAGAACTTGAAAGATTCTTTTATAAAGTTATGGATGTTAATACAAATATATTTTATTGGTGTAGAAATATGTGTCAATATGGGGATAACTTTGTTTATTTAGAACTTTCAAAAGAAAATGGTGTTGTAGATTTCAGACAACTTGCATCTCAATTTGTTGAAAGAAATGAAAAATATGACACAAAACAAAGATTCAGAGCATTCTTTAAATACAAAGACCCAAATTCAGGTGGTGAAGAAGAATACATGGATTATCAAATTGCACACTTTAGATTATTAGGTACAGGTGATAGACTTCCGTATGGTTGTAGTGTATATGAAAAAGTAAGAAGAACATATAAGCAACTTTTTATGATGGAAGATGCGATGATGGTTTATCGTATCACAAGAGCAGCAGAAAGAAGAATTTATAAAGTTCCTGTTGGTAATGTTCCACCTGAAGATGTTCCACAAATTCTTGAAGCATTTGCTAATAATGTAAAGAAAAAGAAATTAGTTGACCCTAAAACAGGTGATATTAACTTTAAATATAATATCGCTTCAATGGATGAAGATATATTTATTGCTGATAGAGGTAATTCATCAGGTCAATTTGTTGATACACTTCCAGGTGCATCAAATCTTGAGGCAATTTCTGATATTAATTATCTTCGTGATAATTTGTTTACAGGTTTAGGTATTCATAAAACATTGCTTGGTTTTTCATCTGAATCAACAGGTGAAGGAGGTGGTAAAAATTTATCAATGCTTGATATTCGTTTTGCAAGAAAAGTAAATCGTATTCAACAAGCATTACTTGGTGAACTTAATAAAATAGCAATTATTCATTTGGGTTTACTTGGTGGTGATTATGAATCATATATTGATGATTTTAAATTATCTCTTAATAATCCATCAACAGCATCTGACTTACTTCAACTTGAAATTTGGAAATCTAAATTAGAAGTATATCAAGCTGCTACTACACCAAACAATGCAACTAACATTAAACCAATGTCAGAAATGATGGCTAAGAAAAGATTCTTCCATATGTCTGAAGAAGATATTATTAATGACCTTCAAGAGCAAATGCTTGAATCTAAAGTTGGTGAAGAAATTAAAGGTGCAGGTATGTTGCTTAAATCTTCAGGTCTTATGGATAAAATGATTAAATATAAGAATGCAGGATTTAATGTTGGTAATCAACAACAAGGTGAACAACAACAAATAGATAATAGTCTAGGTGGTAGTTTAGGTGGTCCTCCAATGGGAGGTGGTGCTGAATTAGGTGGCGGTTCTCCAATGGGAGGTGGTGCTGAATTAGGTGGTGGTCCTCCAATGGGAGGTGGTCCTGAAGCAGGTGGTGGTGCGCCAGGTGGTGCAGGATTTTTAAGTGAAGAAATATTTAAAAAGACTAATGAACTAAATAAATTAATAAAGGAATAACAATAATATTTTATACTATTTATAATAAATACAAAAAAATGGTAAATTTTGGTAATGTTAAGTCAAAATTAAATAAAGCTTATTCTCAAGATTTAATTGATAATACTAATAACTATAAAAAGTTATATGAAGAGTTTTTAAAAACAATTAAATCATCGCCTGTTCTAATGTTAGAATATACAATTTATGAGAATTTAAAAAAACATAATTTAGATTATAATGAATCATTAAGATTTATTGAGGCTAATATTTCTGCTTTATCTAAAATTGAAAAAAATGAATTACTAAAAGAAAACAAAAAACTTGAAAAATTTAATTTAAAAGAAATTGAATTATCAGAAGATAAATTAAAACTTAATGAAAATATTGAAAATGTTATTAATGAAAGTGTTTTAAAAAAAATTACTAATGTTAATAAATTACATGAATCAGTAAATTTTTTAATTGAATCATTAACTAAAAAAGAAGAGATTCAAATTAAAAAATCAGACAATACTTTTAAAGTAACTCATATTTTTAATTTAGCTAAAAAGAAATTAGAAGAAAAATTCTCAAATCTTCAACCTGATGAAATGGAAATTATTTCAAGTTTTATTAAGGGTGATGAAAAAAAGAAAAAAACAGTTTTTGAATCATATAAGAAATCAACAAAAACACATTTATTAAATGAAAAAGATAATATTAGTTCAGAAGTATTAACAGAAACATTTGATTTTATTGATTCATTAGAATATCAATCTGAAACAGCAGTTTCTAATTTGTCCAAACTTTTTGAAATTAAAAATTTAAATTCAAATAAATAATGAAAGAAGTGCAACTACTAAAAGAAGGACAAGAAGGTTATGGGTTATTAGTTGAAACCGATGCAGGTATTATTAGCAATGATTTAACATTAAATAATAAAAGAATATTTGAAGATTTAAATTCAAAAGTTAGAAAAAATGATTTTGATAGTCATTTCTATATTGATTGCAAACTTCAAGAAGCTGATGTACTAAACCGTAATGGTAGAGTTTATCCAAGAGAAATATTAGCAAAACAAATAGATGAATATCAAAAACTTATTAATGATAATGCAGCACTTAATGAAGCTGACCATCCAGAATCTGTTACAATTTCTTTACAAAACATTTCTCATAGAATTGCTAAAACTTGGTGGTCAGGTAATGCAGTATTTGGAACTCTTGATATTATCGTCAGCGATTCATTTCTAAGAGATGGTATTGGTTGGACAATTGGTGATAAGATTGCTCTTTACTTACAAAGAAATCTAAAACTTGGTATCTCTTCAAGAGGATTAGGTAGTGTTAAAAAAGTAGGTGGAAAAAATATTGTTCAAGATGATTTTGAACTTATTTGTTTTGACCTTGTTGCAACACCTTCTACACCTAACGCATATTTATTTTTAGAAACAAAAAATGATAATTTACAAGAATCGGTAAATATTCAAAACAATAATGTAAAAAAATATGATGAATCCATAAGAAATATAATTAAATCTTAATTTTTTTACTAATTAATTATAGATATATAATAAAATGACAAATAAAAAATCTCTATTACAAGATAGTTTGCAAGAACTTGAAAATATTAAAAATGAATCTTTGGAACTTGCCAAAGAGCAATTGATTAATGAAAGTGCTGATTTGCTTGAAAAAAAATCTGCTGCATTGTTTGAAAAATTAATTGCAGGTGAAGATGATTCCGAAGAAGAAGAGGATGAAGATGAGGACTCTGAAAAAGAGGAGGAAGAAAAGGAATCTGAAGAAGAAGAGGAAGAAGATGAAGAGGAAGAAGAGGAAGAAGAAAAACCTAAAAAATCAAAGAAAAAAGAAATGTCTTTGAATGAAATTCTTTCTGAACTTGAAGATTATAATGATGAAGAAGAAATGGATTCTGATGAAATGGATTCTGATGAAATGGAATCTGATGAAGAAGAAATGTCTTTAGATACTCTAAGAAAAGCAGCAGAAGAACACGGATTTAAATTAGTTTCTGATTCTGATGATGAAGAGGATATGGATTCTGATGAAATGGAATCTGATGAAGAAGAATTAGATTCTGATGATGAAGAGGATATTGAATTTGATGATTCAGATGAATTTTCAGATGTTGATGTTGATGATAAAGTATTAGCAGAACCTGAAGATGAAGAGGAAATGGATTCTGATGAAGAGGAAAAAAGTTTTGAAAAAATAAATGAAAATTTTAAAAGAAATAATACTAAAATGAAAAATACTAAAAAACAAGTTCTAAAAGACCTTAGAGACGTAAGCTTTAATAAATTAGTTGAAGCATATTATAATATGGAGGAAGATGATTCTTTTGTCGTTAAAGATAACTATGGAATGGAAGATGAAATGGAAGATGAAATGGAAGATGAAATGGGTAGTGATGATTATGAGTGGACTAATTCTCTACCTCAATTAGAAGGTATGTATGATGAAGGTTATGACATGGAAGATGAAGGTTATGACATGGAAGATGAAGGTTTAATGTATGAAATTGATATGCCTGAAGGTAATTATGATGAACCAATGTCTGATGAAGGTTATATGGATTCAGAATTAACTGATGAACAAATTAATCAAATGCTTGCTGAAATGGATGTTGAAGACGAAAGTGTTATGAGACGTTCTGAAAGAGCAAGTGGAATGAATAGACTACAAAAAGGTGCAAAAAATCCTCAAAGTAATGAACTTGAAGAAATGTTTGAAGAGATGTCTATGGAAGAACTTGAAGAAATGAGCAAAATGCTTGAAGATGATGGTGGTGAAGGAATGTCTTTTCAGGGTAAATCTAGAAATAATATGAAATTTGAAGTTAATCCTGAAGAAGATTACATGTCTGAAGAAGCTGAAATTGAAGAAATGCTTTCTACAATGAAAGAAGAAGATGAACTTGAGGAGGCAAGTGGTGCATTTGACCGTACCCATAAATCTGTAAGAAATATGGGTGGTGATGCTATTGCACAAGGAAGACCTGATAGACGTTCAAAACCTACTCTTGTTTCTGAAGAAGATATGGATGAAGAAGAAATGACTTCTTTACATGAAAAAGTTAAAAAACTTGAAGCAGAAAAGAAAAACCTTCAAGAAGGTTTTGCAAATAAAGTTAAATCATTAGAGAATAAAGTCTATGATGTAACAATTAGTGCATTAAAAGCAGGATTTGTAAATAAATTCTTACTTGAGCATCCTCTTAGAGAGAATGAGAAAAGTGAAATTGTTTATCGATTTGCAAATGCACAAACAAAAGAACAAATTAAAGAAACTTATATTTCATTAACAAATGAGTTTGCAAAAGGGCAAACAGTTAAAGATGGTTCATTACTAAAAGAATCAGTACAAAATAAAGTTGGTAAAGTTCATAGAACTGACAATGCTATTGTCACAGAAAAGAATTTAATCAATGAAAATGATGAAACTAATAGGTTTAAACAATTACTTAACTATAATTTTGGTAAGAGAAAATAAAAACAGAAAAAATCTTACTATTTAAATTAAATTAAAAACATTAAAAAATTATGTACGGAATTACCGAAATCCTTAACTCTGGAAAAGTTGGTCAAGAATACAGACAACTTAGAGAACAGCGTGAATTGATTACCGAAAAATGGAATCAGTTTGGCTTGCTTGATGGCCTTGAAGGTCATATGGCTGAAAACATTGCTCAATTGTATGAGAACCAAGCGTCTTACTTAATCAATGAATCTACTGATGCTACATCTTCAGGTTCATTTGAGACAGTTGCGTTCCCAATCATTAGACGTGTTTTCCAAAAATTACTTGCAAACGAAATCGTTTCTGTTCAGGCTATGAACATGCCGATTGGTCGTTTGTATTTCATTAACCCTAAAATTTCTACTAGAACTAGTGGTAGACACTCTACATTTGATGGTGTACTTTCTAATGCTGCTGATAATTATAATTCTAGTGGTGTAAAAACTGGTGGAACTCCATATCAGACTACTTCATTGTATGATTCATTCTACAACAATGGTAGTGATTTTGATGATGTTGGAGGTCTTTTTGACAGAACTAAAGGTAGAGTTACTTCAAATCAAGTATCGGTACAAATTATTTCAGGTACTGTAGGTAGTGCAACTCCTTCTGCAAGAGCATTAGTTAGACTTAGTGGTTTTTCTTATACTACTGAAGGTAAATTACAAGGTCCTGTTGGTTCAGCAGTTGATACTGAGTCGTTCTTAATGAGTTTGAAAATTACAGCAGCTTCTGCTTTGACTTCTCAAGCTGATGGTTCTACTATTATTGCAGGTGGTTCTCCAATTCCTTTTAGAGTTCCAATGCAAGCTTATGCAAAAGAAATCGTTAAAAGAGACACTACTTTCATTGATGTTGAATTGATTCTTAATTCTCCTGTAAGTGCTGGAACTGTTTATAGCACAAATCCTTATGCTACAAATACTGGTATGGGTCTTAAGTCTGTTGGTAATGGTTTTGCAGGAACTACTCTTCAGGCTACTTGGAATACATATTCTTCAATGGAAGAAGATGCTGAGATTCCTCAAGTAACTTTTACATTTGACTTTATTGACGTTTCTGTTGAAAAGAGAATGCTAGGTGCTACCTTCACTCCTGAACTTCAGCAAGACGTTAACGCTTTCCACTCAATTGACGTAGAAGCTGAATTAACTGCACTTCTTTCTGAAGTTGTATCAGGTGAAATTGACCGTGAAATCCTTCGTGACCTTCGTAAATCCGCTTCACATGTTGAAGTTTGGGATTACTCAGCATACGATAGAAGATTTAACAATGTTGGTCAATCATTTGCAATTACTCGTAAAGATTACAACCAAGAGTTGATTACTAAGATTAATCAAATCTCTGCTCGTATCATGAAATTTACTCTTCGTGGTGGTGCAAACTGGGTTGTATGTTCTCCTGAAGTTGCTGCTGTTCTTAATGACCTTGAGTACTTCCATGCTTCTGATGCTTCTGCTGAAGAAACTAAGTTCTCTTTAGGTATTGAGAAAGTTGGTTCTGTAGCTAACAGATACACAGTATATGTTGATGCTTATGCTCCTGCTGGTGTTGTTCTTATAGGACACAAAGGAGATTCAATCTTCCATGCAGGTTACATCTACGCTCCATACGTTCCGTTGATGTTGATGCCTAAGACCATTAATCCTGCTGACTTCAAACCTGTAATGGGTATCATGACTCGTTATGCGAAAAAAGTCGTTAACAACAGGTTCTATGGTAAAGTATTGGTACAAGGTTTACCAACTGCATCACCTTCTGAGTTCATGTTAGATGTAATCTAATTTGATTTAGAATAAAAAATTAAAGGGTGGATTTATTCCACCCTTTTTTTATTTACTATTTATAATAAAAATGATTAAGGTTTCTTATTCTAAAAAAATAGATAATTTAAATCCTACAAAATTTAAACACATATCAAAATTTTTAAAATTTTGTAGAGATGAATTAGATATTACAAACGATATAAGGGTATTTTTATTATCAAAAAATAATAAATTACAAATAACCACAGGTGGTTATAATCCATCAGATAAATGTGTATATACTATTGCTGAAGGAAGGCAAATTGCTGATATACTTAGAACTATTGCACATGAATTAGTTCATCAGAAACAAGATTTACAAGGAAAAATTACAGGTGAAATACCTGATATTGGAGGAGTTATAGAAGATACTGCTAATGCTATTGCAGGTAGATTAGTTAAGATGTATGTAAAGAAGTATGATGCAAGAGATATTTATTCTCTATAGATTATAAAAGCACTAATTCCTTGAGACAATAATACATAATACCAAGGGATTGTTGTAAAAATAGCAAAGATTAAAAAGATAAAAAAACAAACCCATACTGAAAAACATTTAATGCAAGTTCCAAGAGGTTTTGCTAATTTTTTTGATATTGTTTCTACATATTTTAATAAAAATATATAATACCAATCCAATATATTTCCTTCATTAAAAGAAAAATCTAATACCTTGGTTATTTGTGCTGAACAAAAACCAATTATAATTGATAAAAATAAATGTTCCATTATTTTCTAGGTTTTTTAATTATAACAGATGGTTTTTTAGTTCCACCACAACCACATCCTTTATTTTCCATATTAAATATAATTTTTTAAGTTTTGTGGTAATCTATAATCTTTAACATACGTTGCAGTAATTTCTTTAAAGAAAGGACTGTAGTTAAACATTTGATTACTACTTGTTATATTAGTTATTGTATTAATTTCAAAAAATCTTTTTGTTTGATTATCATCATATAATATATAATCACCTCTTTTAGGGTCTGAGTTAACCTTCTCTAATTCGTCTAAATATATTCCAAATTTAACAGTTTCCATTGTTTCATTAACAAGCATTGTTCCACCTAATTTAGAGATTTCAGATTTAGGTAAAGAAACAAATGCACTTAATTTAACAGGTTCAATAAATTCCTTTTCTGTTGGTAGACTTTCTCCGTAAATATCTTTTTTAGATGCAGTAATATTAATTGAAAATAAATAGATAGATAAACCCATATCTTCATCAATATAGTCTTTTGACATTCTAAGGTCAATTTGAAAATCTTTTTGATTATAATAAGGTGTATTTGCCATTTATTTCCAAATTATTCCTGTTTGAGGTGGTGTGTATTGTAATACTTTATTTAAATTCTCACCAATTGATGCTTTCTTTTCCATAATTTTTTGATATGTAAAATCTACTAATTGTTCTTGTAATTCTTTAAATATCGCTTCTTTTTCTTTATCATAATCATCTGCAAAAAATTTATAATCTATTTCAAGAAATTCATCTCTTTGAGGTAATTTAATCTTACCTGATGTTTTTGCCCAAATAGTTGCAAGAAATTTTTTAATATATGCTACTGTTAATCTTCTTACTTTATTTTTAGAAGGTGCATTTAAGTTATCCCATTTTTTAAGTCTAATTGGAACATCAGAAGGTAACTTTACAATATCCTCATTTTCTTCTAAACATTTATCTCTTTGGTCATTATCAAAAGTATCATAATAAAAATACCATACTTTAGAACCTTCTAGTGTTTTACCATATTTACCAACTATTTCTTCTCTACTTCCTGGAATTGGGTATAAGAAAAGTTTTTTTGTTTTATTTGGACCTGGTGCTATCCTATATGTTAATTCACTTTGAATAATTTTTTTCTTTTGTAATCTATCCATAGTAGATAGAATCAATGAAAATGATGGTAGCATTGCTTGTGCAGGTACATTACCATAATACCATCCTGTTGGCGCACCAAACCAACCACCACCCATACCGATAGGGTCAAGAATGTTGGTTGCAATTTGTGAGGGTGTATACCAAAGAACTTCATTGATTTCTCTTCCTGAAGGGATTGTATAAACTTGTGTATTAGCAGAAATGATTACATAATCACTTTTAAGTTCCCATTCACCTAATGTAGAAATACCTGTTTGTTTTCCATATGCCACAGCAAATGATTTTTCAAAATCAAGTGTTTTAGTTGTAAATGCTTCAACAAAGTTGGCTGAACTAATACTTAAACCTTCTAAAGTTGACCATTGTTGTTCAATTAACCAATTATCTAGATAAGAAATATAATCTTCTAAAGCCATTTCAACATAAGTATCAATAACATCATCAGTAACCCAATCGTTATAATCACGAACAGGTTCTCCAATTGATACTCTGACTTGTTTGTATAATTTTAATTGCTCTTGTGAATCTTTAAAAATCATTATGACTTATTTATTATAATTAGTCATAATTTCACTAATAGATAATGTAGTATCTATGTTTTTAAGTTCTTCAACTTCTTCAATTTTTTCTACAATTTCTGATTTTTGTTTTTTTGTTTTTTTATTATCACCACGAATTGAATTGATTTTTTTATTAATACTATCTTCAAGTTGCTTTTTTTCTTGTTCAAGTTTTTGATTTAATTCAAAAATCATTTTTTCTCTTTCCAAAAAAGTATTTTTAATTTCAACTAAGATGTTAAATAAATCATCAGTATAATCAATTGATTTTAATAAAAATTGATATATATTATATTGTCTACCTTCATCTTCAAAAGACTTTTTAGGGTTTTCTAAAATATAAACTTCATTTTCATCAAAAAATGGTGTTAAATCCCAATCAGATGGAAAGGACATATATACATCAACAAAATCATCAAAATTAATTTGAACGATGTAGTTTTTTAATTCTTCAATTATCTTTTTTAGTTTCATAGGAAAATATAGGTAAATATATAGCTTATTGATAAGAAAAAATAAAATGAATCTTTTTTTGTTAAGTTTTCTGATAATTTTTCTTGTTTTCTAATACATTTTACAAAAATGTAAAAGATATAAATGTGATAAAAAATTGAACACATTAATAAATATAGTGGTAAAAAATTAAAAAATTTTGTTATTAAATCTATCATATAAATTTGCCTTTTGATGTTATTATTTTGTTTGGTTTAACTATAGGTTTTGTCTTTTTTATTTTATTTTGGTCAAGTAATTCTTGTTCTTTTTGTGGTTCTGCAACTTCTGAAATTTTATATACATTTGGTTGAAAACTTATAATATCACCATTAATAATGTTATATGTTTTTGTTATTTTATCTATTTGTAATATTAAATAATTTTGAGATGCATTTCTATCAGTTTCTGAACATTTAAAAAATCTGAATTTACCATTTATTGCATTAAAAAAGTTAATCTTTAAATAAAAAATATCAATTCCTTGATTAATAAAATACGATGGAATATAAATATTTACAAATTCTTTTACCATTTTTTTTGAAACATCAAAGAATATATATGTTGTTGTATCTTTTACTATTTTTGACATTTTAACAAAATTTCTTGATATTAAATTTTGATTATTATCATTAAAAGAGTCGTATAAATCAAAAATATAATAACTTTCTTGTGTATAAACATTAGTGCCTGTCAAATAAAAATTTGTAAATCCAACAGGTTTATATGAGGGTGAATTTTCAAAATGGCTTTGCAAATAAAAACTTGTACTTGGTTTGAAAGATATGAATTCTAAATCTTTTTCAGAATTTCTAGATTCTTCCAATACTCTATTAACTTCTAAATCAACATATTTTTTAATTGATTCACTTTTGGGTGTAAAATCATGATTTTGATTTATTCCAATGTCTAAAGTTAATCCACTTATTCCATAATTAGTTACTAAAGTTAACATATTTTCTTTTGTTCAGGAGTTAATTTTAAATTATTCTTGTTGAAGATAAAATTATTATCTTGAAAACCAATACCAAATTCTTTTACTAATGTAGCAGTATTTTTATCTGATAAATCAGGTTTTAAATAAAATCTAATATCATTAAAATAATAATGTGTATCATTTAAAAATGGAAAGTCGTAATTTTCAAGATTTCCGTATTGCATTAAATCTCTCCAAATAGTTCCACCACTAATTTTTATTGCATTATCAGGTGGTACTGTATTTGTTCTTACATTGTCAAATATTTCTTCATTTGTGGTTTCGTATTTCTTTAATTCAATTTTATAAAATGGATTAAATTTAAAATAAAAATCAATTGTTATTGTATTATTTTGTTCCGTGTATGTATATGAACTATAATTCAAATCTCTGTATTGTGTATAATTTCCACCTTGATATGTATCAATTAATTGTAATTTAATTAAATATTCTTTTTTAAGAATTTCATTAAATAAATAATTTTCCCTATCAAAATAAATTAAATTTCCTGTTAATGCCGATTGACTTAAATCTAAAACAATTTTTTGAGTATAATCACTATTTCCAATATCAAGATAATTTCTAATAAATCGTTTATTTAAATTAATATTAGAGTCTGTAATTTTAATATCATAAGTTTTAAAAAAATTATGTGTTTTTGTTGAAAGAAATTCATTAAATAAACTTGTTGTATTAAAATTACTTCCAAAAATAATATTATCTATTTGTTGATTTGTAAATGTTATTGCTGAATATCCTAATTCGGTATTTATATTTACTGTATTTATGTAATCATTAGTTGTATAAATTTTTTCATATGTGGAAACATTTTTAGGCATAAAACCTAAATAAACATAATTATTATAAAATAACTCATTATTTATTTTATAATATTCATAAGGATTTAAATTCAAAGTGTCGAATTTAAAACTATAATTTTTTTCATTATAAATATTTCTAGAAAAACCAAAAAAACTTAATTTATAACTTGAATCATCTGTGATTGGTGATAATGATTCCACATATGTGGTATCGGCATTGGTTAATGTATATTGATTTATTACTTGTTTAAAAATTTTTAAATCAAAAAAATCTTCAAAATTAAATCCTGTTTGTTTATAATCATCATTGAAAAAATCAGTTATTTCTGTTTGTGTTGTTTTTTTATTTCGTAAAAATGAAAGATAATTAATATTTCCATAAATTCTATATTTTGTTGATTTATTTCTTTCTTCATTAAATAAATCCGTTAAAGATATGAGTTTACTATTATTAAATTCATTTAAATCATTAAAATTAGTTTTTAATGATATATTAAGATTTATATCTTCTTGAGTTGCAAGTAAATATCTTTTATCGGGTTTAAGCTGTTCCATTAAATTATTTTTGAATCTACTAAATATTGTAATATATCATTATTCATTACTCCCTTTAAAAAATAATATTGTGTTTGGTCGTTATTACTTGATTCTTGGTTTGTATTGATTGTTGTATTATCTCTTTTGTAAGTGCCTTTTAGTCTACTTTTATCTATTCTCATACCATATTGAAGGTATGGTATATTATTTAATGTAAATAATTCAGTATAAAAAACATTTACAAAATCATCTTTATCAATTTCAACAAAATCTGTTTGATAATGTTTTCCATCACCCAAAAATTGTGTATCTTTTTGTTTTCCACCTATTGGTTGTAAATTTGAATTTAATCTACTGTATCCATTTAAAGGTATTATCCAATCACAAAATTTATTGTTAGCAGGATTTCTTTTGGTTTTATACATAAAATTTGGAAAGTATAAAGTAAAATTTATCCATTGATTTTTTATTGCGAATCCTAAAACTTTTGCCATATTTTTAAATTATTATTTTATAATCTGAATTTTACTAACGTACTTTGTGTTTGATTTGTTGCATTATTTCTAAAAACTAAATTATATGAAAAAACACCACCTGGTCCATCTAAAGTGATAAAAGTATAACTTTGAATTGATGATTTTGTAATTATATATATCCCATTATTATTTACAACTGTTGGATTTGATAATGGTATTGGTTGACTAGTTGGATTTCCTGTACTAATATCTATAAAATAATAAGAAAAACTACTAAAACTACTATCGCTAACATCTGGTGTATTTTCTATTAAAATATTATTAATTTCAGGGTCATATACATCAACACTACCAGCACCACCAATAACAATCATATTAAATGTATGTGTAATTGGGTTATCAATTGAATCTCCATTAATTGAGAATCTAAAATTACCACTTCCTGTTTGTGGTGGATTTACTACTCCACTTCCTGTAGTACCTGTTGTTATTGTATTACTTCCTGGTGCAATATATGGGTCATTAAATGTAGTAGGTAAATTATCACCAATATCAATACCCAAATTAACTATATGATTATAAGAGTTTACATAATTTGTATAACCTGTGTTATAATTTTGAAGTCTATTATTTATATTTACATCTTCTTCTCTAGAACCAAAAAGTAATAAATTTGTTTGACTAGCAAATCCTTTATCTTCATCTTTTCCAACAGTATAATCATCTTCTCCTTCCGTATTTGAATCAAATTCTGATTTTCTTACCATAGTTTTTTGAGCAACGCTATAAATTTTACCAAAGTCAAATTTAAAATGTTTCCAAATCCATTTTTTAGTAGTATCAGTTAGGTAAAAGAATGGCAGGTCTCCATAATCAAAAAATTGAGGTACTTTTAATCTTACTTTACCAACTCTATATCTAGTTGGTGGATTATCAATATCCGATAAATTAGTAACATAAAAATATCCTCTAAAAGATGTGAATACACCTTTTTCTGAATTATCATCAACAGGTATTAAATCTCCATTTTCATTTGTAATAACTTTATTTCTGTTGCAATTTATTAAAAATAAAAAACTACCTTGATTTTGATAATAAATATATTTATTTTTATCATATAATTCAATATCTTCATCGTATGAGTAACTATTAATAGTAAAAGTATCACCTTGATTTAATAATTCTGCATCAGATTCAGGAACTGTATTTTTTATATTAAAAAGTTTAATATCTAAATCACCTTTTACATGTGAATTAATAAAAATGTCATCAGTCATACCTTCTGTAATTACTTGTTCTGCTTCACTTCTAGTACATGATGTACCTGCATCCACAAATTTCATTTCAAAAGGTTCATAATCACCTTTTCCACCATTTAATGTACACATTTTTCTTACAAATAATCTAATAGCAAAAAATGGTACTACATAATCTATTTGTATTCTTACACCAAATATATCAAAACATAATGCTCTTATACCAATTACAAATCTAAATTGAATTTTATCACCCCACCATGCTCTTGAATTTTGTGTAAATTGATTACCAATAATGGTAACAAATGGTTTAATTTTTTTAATCAAATTAAAATCTAATCTATTAATACCAACATTAGAATTATCATTATTTTGACTCCATAAAGGTTTAACAGTAATTGAATTATTTTGTATGTCAATGTTTGGTAATCTTTCTAATTCTATTTCTTCATTTAATGTTCTTCCATCTTCAGAAAAAAAGTTATCAGGATAACCATCTAACTTTAATAATGCAGCACAAGTTGAAAATCTACCAATATCAGTAATATCACAAGACATATTTATTGTATATGTTTTATTTGATGGTACTGTTAAGATATAATCACCACTTTCATTTGTAACTGTTGTAAATTTTAAATACTTATCATAAACATAAGCAACAGTTTCGTTTACTAATATTTCATCTTTTTCGGGAAATGTTCCAACAGGTGTTTTGGGTGTAGCACCAATACCATAGGGATTATCGGGAAAGCCATTAACATTTCTATTTCTTGCATATTTTGGTAATAGATTATAAATTTTTCCATTACCATCTTTATTAAACACAGTTTGAAAAGGATATAAAGCAGTTGCTTCTATTCTTTTAATATCTTCTAAGGTTGTAGGGTTAGTTATATCTTCCTCATCTAATGGTATAAAGACAGAAACTTTAGCATTTGGTATTCCAACACCTTGACCTAATACTCTACCAACAATAATCCCATAATCGGCATCAAATAACCTATACAAATCTTTTTGAAAGATTTTTAAAGATAGGATATCCATAGATTCATAAGTTTGACCAAGTTTAACATTGATAAATTTATCACCAATATTTGTATTAACTCTTATGGATTTTCTATGTTCACTATTATTTTTTAAAAAATTTAAAAATCCCATGATACTTTTTATTAAATAGTTAATAACTATTTATAATAAATCATTATAAGTGGCAAAAAAAGTTAAATACATTGGTAGTAAGGCGGTTAACAAATATTCATTATCGTCATTTTCGGTTTTTAATGATAGTTTTAATACAACCATATTTAATGGTGATATTAATTTAACAACTAAATTTGCTACAAATCAATCAATAAAAGGTGAGAAGAGAATTATTGTAACACAAAAGAATGTTTCTCTTAGTGATTTAAAAATTATTGATTTAGATGGTCTTAATAATTTTATAAAAATAACAGATAGATTAAAATTAAATCTTGACAGGGTAAATTTATCAAATTATGCAGTTTATGGTTCATTAAAAGAAAAATATAGGGTTGCGATAAACAATATTATTAATAAATTTCCTGGTGGATTATATATAAATACATATATTAGTGGAACACCATATAATACAGTCTTAGATTATTTATATGATGATATTACTGATAAGTCAACATTTAGAATTCCAATTACTGTAATTGAAAACCCATTTTTTTTAAATTTAAGTACATTTAATGCAATTGGTTCAAAAAACATTGATAATCTTATTGAAAGATATGAAGATTATGTAATAAGTTATGAAAATATAGATTATAGTATTAATGGATTTACAGGATTTACTAGTGGTAATTCTTCTTATTTGTATTTTGATATAAATGGTAATATATTTGAATCTTTTTCAAGTACTACAATAAGTGATAAATTTATTATTAAGCCAAATGAAATTGAGTTTAATAAATTTTACAATTCATTAAATGAACTTGAAAGATATTTTTTAAATAAAAATTCAAATCCAAAATATACATTTGTATTTAAAATACCTGAAATTGATGAAGATGGTAATTTATCATTTAAAGAGTATAAATTTTCAATCCCAATAAGATATGATGGATATAATTTAGATACGGAATCTGTAAATTATGTTGTGTTTTTAGAAAAATTATTTGAAGTTGGTGATTTATATGATGAATATAAATCTAATTTAATATTAAGAAAATTTATTCCAAAAACATTACTTGATTTAGATACAACAACATCATATAAATCTGAATCAATATTTAAAATTTATGGAAAAGAAATCGATGAAGTTAAAATGTTCATCGATTCATTAATGAGTATTAATGCAAACTCATATGATAAAGTAAATAATATTCCTGATACATTAATTAAAAATCTTGCAAGAACATTAGGTTGGAAAGCAAGAAATATAATTAATGATAAAGATTTAATTTCTTCAGTATTTGCAAATGATAAAGGAGGTGATACTGATATAACAGCTTCACTTGCAGAAGTTGATATTGAATTATGGAGGAGATTGGTTATTAATACTGCATGGTTCATGAAATCAAAAGGAACAAGAAATGCACTAGAAACTATATTCAGTTTTATTGGTGCGCCTGATTGTTTAATAAATTTTGATGAATATGTTTATGTTGTTGATAAACCAATTAGTAGTAATGCTGCTATTATTACAATAGATAATCCTGATGCTATTAGATTACCATATGATAGTGATGGATTTCCTATTAATCAAACATTTACATCAACTCAATATTTTCAAACAAATGGTAATGAAGATGGAGGACAAGATTTTATAAATATTTATAGAAATTTAGGATTTGATGTTGTAAAAACAGTTGATAATAAAAAATCTTGGGTTTACTATGAAAGTGCAAGTACACATTCATCAACAGGAAGAAATACAAATTATAATATTAATGATTCAAGATTGTTAATAAATACAAAAGAAGTTTCGATAGGAATTGATATTGCAACAGCTATTGAATGTGATGTTTATAATTTTAATAAAGAATATAATTATCCTGTAACAGATACAGGTAGAACTATACCATATCCACAAAGAGAATCAAATAAATTTGATGCAAATGAACTAACATTTTCACAATATGTTAATGATGTTTATTCAAAATTTATTAATGTTCAAAATAGGAAAGTAAGTGATTCTGCTATTGGTTCATATTATCCATCATTAACAAAATTATATTATGATTATTTAAACGAATCTTTTAATGATATTGGTGTTGTTTCAAATAAAAGAAGATTTATAGAATTAATGAAATATGTCGATAATTTAGATGATATATTTGATGATTTTGTAAAGCAATTTATTCCTGCAACAACAATAACAAGAGATAGTGGTACAAAAATTAGAAACACAGTATTTACACAACAAAAATTTGTTTATAAACAAGGTATTGATGATGGTTCTGAGTTTTCAACTGAATTAACGGTTACACCAGATGCAGAAATACCAAATAATGATGACATAAATATTATTTTGATTGAAACTGAATTTTTTGATAATAATGAAGATAGTTTAAGTGTTGCATCAATATCAACAGAAGTTAAAATTGGTAATAATGGTAATATTGATACGGATTTTTTAACTTCAGTTTATCAAGCTAGAAATATTCAACCAACTTGGGATGGTGTAATTTGTGATAGTGAAACACCAACATTTGATATAACAGGTGCAACAAAAATAGAATTATCTAGTTTAACAAATAATTCATTATATGAAAAATCAACAGGAACAGGTCATACTGTTTCTTTTAATTTTACATCAGGAACTGAAACATTAACAGCAGCAACAACTGAATTTTATTATGGTGTCCATAAATATAATAACTCACCTATTATTTTAGGTTTTGATGATATCCCTGTATATACATTTAGTGCAACTTCTACGGCATTTACAACATCAACAACTATATCAACATTAATTGATGATTCATTATTAAGATGTGATTCTGAATATATTATAAAACCATATTTTATGTATAGTGGTTGCTCACAAGAAGAACAGATATTTGCACCACAGAAACCATATAATATGTATGAAGAATTTATTTATTCTGCTTATAATAAAAATTATAGGAATAGTATAAGATTTTTTGATTATACTAAATTTAGTTTATCTTCAGGTTCAAAAATTTCTTCATTGATACCTAAGACCAATTATACACCATTATTTAGAAATTATAATAAGGATGTTGACTATTATTTTGTTTCAAATTGTAATCCTGATGAACCAATTTTAACTTTCCCTAATGTGCAAGAAACAGAAGGATTGGTTGTTGAATCAACTGTTATTAGTGTACCTGAATTTTCTAAATTTATATTACAAAATGAACCAATTGGTGATATAATTGTAGCAGTTAATGGTGTAACATTACAAGAGGGGTTAGAGTATGACATTGATAATACAATACTTGTACCTTCTATAAGAAATCGTAGTTTTACTTTATTTCAAAGATTAACATCTGAACATGGTGATGTACTTACAGTATCATATTATAAGAATCCAAATAGTGTTAATAGATTAATAAAAGAAGATTTCCAATATACAGGTTCTACAAGTATTACATATAATATAACAACTTCAAAATATGAAATTAATTTAACATATAATAGAATTGCTAATAGTGATATTATTGTTTATTGGAATGGTGTTTTGTTAAGTGAAAATATTGACTATTCTATATCTGCTTTTGATACAAGTAAAATTATTTTAACTTTTGCAATTACAGACCCAACAGTATTAAGTGTTGCTTACTTTGCACCTTATGGTGGTGGTGCTTCAATTGATGCAACAGGTCCAACTTATCAAATTAATTGGTCAATACAAAACCAAATACCAAATAATGTTATTGGTAATTTTACTCATGAATTTTATAATATAACAAACACAGGTTTAACAGGTACAAGTATTTATAGCGTTGACACTCCATATGATTATATAAATGTATCTTATTCACAAATTTTTAATTGGGTAGATTTATCAACACCACCAAATAGTTTAGTTCTTGGATTATCTTATTTTTATAGAATTGCTTCTAAAAAATATTTTAAAACAATAAATAATATAAATTTAAGTTCTGTAACATATAGTCAGACTTATACAATACAATTACCTTTATAATTATGTCTGAAATTGGTGGTGAATTAACGTATGGTAAGAATTTTCAAAAAAGTTCATTTGGAACAAATGTACCATTGTCATTGAATAAAAATATTTATATTGCTAAAGTTGTAAGTATTGATGATGATAATAATACAGGAAGAATAAAAGTATTTATTAGTGGTATAGACCAATCAAAAACACCAATTGATTCTTTACCATATGTATATCCATTAATGTCAAGAATTGTTCATGTAATGCCAAAAATTGGTGAGGCAGTTTTGGTATTTTTTGCTGATGCAAAAAAAGAAAAAGAATCACAAATTTTATCAAATAGATTTTGGATAGGTCCAATAATAACAAATTATGAATATATAAAAAATGATACCCAAGATATAATTAATGATATAAGTTCAAATTCTATTATAACAAAAAGCATTAATTATGACCCATTACAAGTTAAATCAAAAAATAAAAAAAATACAGAAAGAACTATTTTTCCCATTGATAATGAAAATGGTGTAAATGAAGTTAATATTGTTGGTAGAAATAATACTGAAATATCACAATCTGATAATAAAATTAAATTAAGAGCAGGTAAACATAAAAAAGATAAACCATCCGAACCAAATTTTCAAAATCCTGTATATTCAATTTTAGAATTTATAGATGAAAATAGTTCATACAGTTTAACAGCAGGTGATGAAATTTATTTAATATCACATAAAGGTAGATTTAGATTTAAAAAAACTATAACAAAAGATGATGTTAATGAATTAAAAAAAAATGCTCAATCAATGCTTTATGGAGAATTGACTATTCAATATTTAAGAACATTGACAGAGGTGTTTTTAAATCATATACATCAACATCCTAGTATACCTCCAACATATTCACAAAATTCTCTTTATAAAATAGAAGATTTAAGAAAGGAATTACAAAACATTGAAAATTTATTGGCTAAAAATATAAAAATTAATTAAAGTTTAAAATAAAAAACTAGTTATAATAAACTATATTATAAAATGGCAAATTTTAATTTTAAATCCCCTAGCGTTAAATTTCAAGAAATAGACAGAAGTTTCGCTTCAACTGCATCACTAGGCATTACCTCAGTTGGTATGGCAGGTGAATCATTAAAAGGACCAGCATTTGCGTCAATTTTGGTTACATCAAAAGCAGAATTTAGAAGATATTTTGGTGGTACATCTGCTGAAAAATTTATAGATGGTTCAGGAAAAATGAAATTTCTCGCACCAACATATGCTAATACTTTTTTAGAAGAAGGTAGTCAACTTTATTTTACAAGAATTCTTGGAAAATCAGGTTATAATGCAGGTTTGGGTTGGGCTATTAGAGTTGGCGCACCTGTTTCTTCAACAGCATTAACTACTACTGAAATAAGTGGTTCTGTCTCTGTTTCAACATCAACATTCTTAGGTATTAATATTACTGGTAATGGTGATTATAACAATTTACCTTTAATATATAATAAAACAAATTCAGTTGCAACTGCACAAACTGTTTATCTAAAAATTTCAGGTTTTTCGGCTTCATCATCTACAGTTAGTGCAGCAACTAGTGCAGCAACAGGTTCAGTTACTGGAATTACAAGTTATACAGGTCAAACACTTTATGGTATATCTCTTGTAAGTGCAACAGCAACAACAGGAACTAGTTTGAATAATTTACCACTTATATGGGCTTATGATTCTACAACTAGTACTTACACAGGTTTAACAGCTTTTTTAGTTGTTAGTGGATATGTTTCTAGTTCTCTAACAAGTTCAATTAGATATACAGCAACTACATTTTCTGCAAGTGAAAAAGTAACACCTGCATCAGGAGTTGCATCATATAGTGCTTTTACATTTACAGCAAAAACTGACCCTGTTTATGAAAACATGGTGGTAGCAATTTTAAGAAGTAGAGGTCAGGGTTCACAAGAAAATGCTACATTTAACATTTCTTCTGTTACAGCTACATTTAATAATGCAATCCCTTTATCTAATATTACTATTACAGCATATGGTGCAACTGTTAGTGAAACACTAACATTTAATTTAGATTCTACTTCATCAAATTTCATTACAAAAGCAATGGGAAGGAAAAATAGCGATACTAAAGCAAATGTATGGTGTGAAGCTATTTATCCTGATTTAATAAAAAAACTTACTACAGATGGTAAAATAAATGAAATTAAAGATATAATACAATTAGGTGGTACTTCTTCGGCATCGTTTTCAGATTACAATTTAGGTGTTGGTTATACTACACCTGAAACACCTTGGATTGTTTCTGAGTTATATGGAAGTAAAATCAGTAGATTATTTAAATTTATTTCATATTCTGATGGTGATTCTGCAAATAAAGAAATAAAGGTTGCAGTTGAAAATATTAATTTTAATACATTAGAATTTGATATTATTATTAGAGATTACAATGATACAGATACAAATCCATCAATTCTTGAAAGATTTGGAAGATGTGTTATGGACCCAGAAAGTAATAATTTCATTATGAGAAGAATTGGTGGTGTTTATAGTAATGCTGAAGATTCATTCTTAGAAGATGCTAAATCGGCATATGTTTATGTAAATGTACACGTTGATGCACCTGTTGATTCAATACCTGCTGGTTTTGAAGGTTATCATTTACCATTGTTTAGTGTTAGTACTACTGATTCAGTTAGTGCTGCAACACCTGTAATGTTATATAAAACAGGTTATACAGCAACAGATAAAGTTTTAAAAACATATTTAGGTATTTCGGAAAAAGCTTTTGATGCACCTGGAACTAAAGGTTTGTCAATTAATGATGATATGTTTAAGTTTTATGGACCAAATACAACATTTGGTGGTCAATCTTCTTATAAAACAAAAGGTTTCCATTTTGATGTTAATGCAACAGGAAAATATACAGCATCATCATATTTAATTGGTGAATTTTCTGTTGGTGCAGGTCAATTTAATAATACAGGAGTTTATTCAGATATTACTACAAGAAAGTTTGTAGTTGTTCCATATGGTGGATTTGATGGTTGGGATGTAAATTATGAAGTTGTAGGTGGAAGGTCAATTACATCTATCTTTAATCCAGGTGGAGGTAATTCATATTTTGAAGGTTGTGATTATGATGCATATCTTGAAGCATATAGAGTTTATGAAGATACTGAAAGAACACCAATTAATTTATTTGCAACACCAGGTATAAATTGGTCTGATAATTTAGGTCTTGTTGAAGATACAATTAGTATTATTGAAGAAATTCGTCAAGATGCACTTTATATTATTGATGCTCCTGATGCTGGTGCTAATGATACTTCAACAGTTGCAGCAAATTCTTATGCAGTTGATTTAGAGTCAACAGATATTGATTCTTCTTATGCTGCTACTTATGTACCATACATTAGAAGAAAAGACCCTGATTCAAATACAAACATTTACATTCCACCAACAGGTGAAGTTTTAAGAGCGATGGCTTTAGCTGATAGAACATCATTTATTTGGTTTGCAACAGCAGGTTTAAATAGAGGTGGTCTTCCAAATGCTAGAGATGTAAGAAAAACATTTAAAGAATCCGATAGGGATACATTATACCTTGCAAGATTAAATCCAATTGTTAAATTCTCTAATAATACTCCTGGTGTATTCATTTATGGTCAGAAAACATTACAAATTGCAGATTCAAAACTTGATAGAATTGATGTAAGAAGACTTCTTCTTTATGCAAAACAAATTATTTCTTCTCAAGCTAGACTTTACTTATTTGAACCAAATGATGATGTGTTAGCAACTAACTTTATTGCAGAATCTAATAAGAAACTTAAAGTTATTCAAGATAACAGAGGTTTACAAACATTTAGAGTTAGATTAGATAATACATTAAATACACCTGAAAGTAGAGATAGAAATGAAATCTACTTTGTGATTGACTTGTTACCAATAGGTGCAGTTGAGTTTATTGGTCTAACATTTGTTGTAAATAAATCTACAAGTTCACTAAGTTTTAATGGATAAACAATAAAAAAATACTATTTAAAATAAAGAAATAAAATGCCACAAGGATTTAGAAATGTACCTACCCAATATGAACCTCTCAGACCTAATAGGTTTGAGTTGTTTTTCCCAGGTGATATTGACATGAGTCAATATGCTTGGATTGTTAATGCTGTTGATAGACCTAAAATGAAAGTTAACTCAGTTCCAATTAAATATTTGAACTATGAACAAAAAGTTGCAGGTCATGTAACTTTTGATGACCTAACTGTTGAATTAATTGACTTACAAGGTCCATCCTCAGTACAATTGATTATGGAATGGTATAGACTATGTGCTGAAAACTTAACAGGTAGAATGGGTTATGCTTCAGGTTATAAGAAAGATTTAAGACTTGTTGCTCTTGACCCAACTCTTGTAGGTGTTCAACAGTTCACAATTTTTGGAGCATTCATCAGTAATATTGATTTTGGAAAGAATGAATATACTAGTGATGAAGTACAAAAAATTACGCTTACTTTAAGTTACGACTTAGCTGAAAATAATTACTAATAATAGTAATAATTTAAAAATTGAAAATCCCATTGGTATCCGATGGGATTTTTTTTGGTATAAATATTGTATATTTATATGTATAAAATAAAAATATTATGATAAATTATAATCTTGAAGATATCTTTTTAAAAGATGCTGGTTTAAGGACTGATGTTAGTACATCAAGATGGCAATATTTTTCTTTAAATAATGATAAGAAAGACTTTGTTAAACAATTACAATTTGCAGGATTTGATAAAGAAGAAGTTTCTGTATCATATGAAAATGACTATTTGACAGTTGAAGGTAATTCAAGTATGTTAGATAGTCAGTATTACAAAAAATATTATCTACCATTAAAATATTATGATGTTAATAGTATAAATGTAAAATTTGAGAAATGTATTCTAGTATTGAATGTAAATTGAAAGAAGAGAAAGATTCAAAAGTAATGAAAATTATAATTAAATAAACTTAATTTTAATCTTTTCTTTGTTTATTAATCTTCTTTTGGAGAGTTTTATATTTTCATTATAAAGTTTTTTATTTGTTTTACTAATTAACTTTAGATTTATACTATAGAACTCTCCTTTTTCTTTTAGTTGATTCAATAAAATTATTTTCTTTTTTAAGAAAATTTTATTATTCTTATCAAGAATATAATCATCATCATGGCATGGTACAAAAAAATTTTTTCTTCTATATAAATCAATTATTTGAACTTTTTCAAAAATATCTGTCATTCTAACTTCAACCTCAATTTCAATATATCCATTTTCTTTTAATAGGATATTAAAAAATTCTTTTCTTGAATAATCTTTCAAAGAAAGTTTAGGTTTACCTATCTTTTGACCATAAACAGATAAAGTAAAAAATCCCCAAATTATGGGGATTAGTTTTATCACATTAGTTTTAATTTTTCGCAATCCCATTTTTCACCTAGTTTGAGCAAACATTTTTTTAATTCCATTTTAGTTTTAAACCATTTTTTGTCAGCATAGATTTCAGTAACTTTACAATTTCTTGCTAAAATAACATCATCATTTGAATTGTGAATAACTTTTAAGATAACTGATTTTTTTATTGAATCCGATTTATCCCATGCTTTAGAAATTCTTTCTAACAATAATTGTTGTCCTGTTGGAATGGTAACACCTTCTTTTTGAAATTTAAATTCCATAAGAATTAAATATCTATCATTAAATTCTAAAACACAATCTATATCAGATGGATGTATTTTTTTATTACTGATTCCTGTAAAATCAATAACTTTTTTTAAATAATTTTTATTTCTAATTAAAGATTCCATTTATCCTTCACACATTATACATTCTGAATATAAATCTCTTTGTTCTTTTGTATCTGCTCTCAATACAGACTCAGACCTCAAATAATATAAAGATTTTAATCCAAGTTTCCATGCTTCAATGTGAACTTGATTAATAAACTTAGCAGGTGCATCATTAAAGAATGCAAGATTCAATGATTGTCCTTGGTCAATATATTTTTGACGAATACCTGCCTGTCTAACAAGTTCAAGTTGATTAATTTCCTTGAATGTTTTGAAAACAGCCTTTTCTTCTGTACTCATACATCTAACATTAATAACCGAACCCTTATCTTCAGAAATTGCATCCCAAACCTGTGGTAAGTTTTTACCTTTAGATTCTAATAATTGTTCTAAAAATGGATTTCTTCTAATGTGTAATCCTTTTGCATCATCATCCATATAAATGTTTGCTGCAATTGGTTCAACACCTTGTGAATAACCACCTGCTAGTTTTGATGAAGACCTATTTGGTGCAATAGCAAGAAGAGTTAAGTTTCTTCTACCTGTTCCTTGACACCATTCAGGTTCGCCATATTCTTTTGCCAAATCCATTGTTGCTCTTTCGGATTCATCTTTAATATATTTAAAGATAATATTAGTCCAAGCATTAGCTTCAATAGAAACAAATGGAATTAATTTGCTTTGTAAGAAACTATGCCAACCTAATGCACCCAATCCTAATGCTCTTGACTTCGTAGCAAAGCGCACAGCATCCTCAATTCCTTTATATGACTCTGAGTTACCCTTTTGAAGAAAGTCTTCCATTACAGCATCTAAAAACATTACAGAAAGATAAACAGTATCAGTACCTTTCCATTCTTCAAACTTAACAAGATTTAAGGAAGAAAGACAACACACTAAAGTATGATTTTCATCTGTTGGTAAAAAGATTTCAGAACAAAGATTTGAATGTCTAATCTTCAAATTATTTTTATGCCACCAATCAGGTACAGAATTATTAGCATTGTCAATGAACATAGTATAAGGTTCACCTGTCTTTACTCTTTTCTTTAAAGTTTCAAGCCAAATTTCTCTTTCCTTACCATTTTTATCAACAACTTTATTCATAAACTCATCTGTAAAAATTGCGCCTTGATGAATATTGTGTGATTGTCTATTTACATCACCTTTTGGTTCTCTTACTTCAAGAAATTCTTTGAATTCACCATGTTCTGCATTCAAATAAATCGCTACAGCACCTCTTCTTGTCTTTCCTTGCTTAGATGCTAAGATAGTTGAGTCATAAGATTTAATAAATGGAATTATACCATCTGAACTTCCACCTCTACCATCTTTGATTTTAGTACCCATTGCTCTGATTGAAGAAAAATCGTATGCAGTACCTCCACCATATTTTGAAAGCATTGCCATCTCAAGATTCTTACGATAGATTTCATACATAGAATCACCAACATGAGAAGAGAAACAACTAATAGGTAATGCTACATCTGTTCCAAGATTAGCCATTACAGGTGTAGATGGAATTAACCATCCTTTCCAAAGAATATCAAAGAATCTTTCTTGAAATTCAGGTTTATTTAATAACTCTGCTGCTCTTGATGATACTCTTGTATATCCATCTTTTGGTGTTTCACCATCAAGAAGGTATCCACCTTTAATCGTTGTAAGGTAAAGTGCATTATTACCCCATTCAGGAAAGTCAATACCAACTTTCCAACCCATGTTTCTAGCTATGTCGTGTGTTTCTAATTTCATTTTTTTATTTTAAAATAAGTCATCTGTATTATTCCAATCTTCATTTGGTTTTGAGTATGAAGTTTCACGATTTGCAAAGAAATCGGTTTGTTGTTCGCCTGATGTAGCAATATAAAACCATTCCATTTCTTTAAGTAAATCATTATCAACAGTATAGACAGGTTGTAACATTAACTCTTTAAGTTTTCTGTTTGCTCTGTCAAACATAAAGTTTTTAAGAATATCTTTTGTAATGGTTTCCAAATTACCAAGTTCAAATATTTTATCAATGTAATTAAATTCATTGGTAATTGCTAAATCAACACCTTGATAAATTGTATTTTTTAATTCATCTGTCCAAATTGATGGATTTTCTTCAATTAATGTTCTGAACAACTTACAACCTGATTCAGAGTGTAGAGATTCATCACGAACTGAAAAAATCATTTGTTGACCAATACCTGTCATCATATTCTTTTTTCTAAAAGAAAGAAGAACTGCAAATGAAGAATATAATTGGATGCCTTCTGCACAAGCAGAGAATAATGCAAGACTTCTTGCAATATTAGTAAGATTTGTATCATTAGGGTCAATTTCCATCAATGCTTCAAGTTTAGCCATAGTAGCATCATCCTCCATAAATGATTTAAAGTCTGTTAAACCCAATGTATCATTAAGATATGAATAAGCAACAGCATGGATTGTTTCAAATGCTCCAAATGTACTTGCCATCATTTTAATTTCAGGAACAGGAAACCATTTTGTTACATAAGTTGACCAATAGTCATTAACAACAGTTTCTGTTTGTGTAAATCCTTTTAGGATGTTACCAATAACATTTTTTTCTTTAAATGTTAAACCATTATTCCAATCTTTAACATCTTTTTGCATATTAATTTCAGTATGCAACCAATGTGCATTCTGTTGTTTAAACCATGCCTCATATGCCCATTGATATTGAAATGGTTTAAATTCTAATCTTTCTTGTGTAATCATTTTTGTAAATTTAAGTATAAAAAAATCCTGTTTATATTTTACTACAAACAGGATATGTTATTAATTGTTAGTCTAATTTTGTTGTTTTGTAGATGAACCAAAATGCACCAATGATAAATATTGGAAGCAATATTAGGGTTAGAATAACCATAAAATGGTCATCTATACCTAAAATACGGAAGTATTGCATGAAAGAAAATATTAGAGTTGGTACAAACAAATATAGGACAAATTTATGGATTCTAAAAAAAGTTCCCAAGAAAAGTATGTCTAAAATTTTCCCTAATTTACTGTGTTTTATGTTATCTAAGAAATTTTTCATTACGGTTTTTTCTCATCAAATAATTTTGTTATTTTTTGAATTAATGGACTTCTTACGCAATCTGAATCAACAAATTCAATGACTTTAATATGTTCATCAAAATCTCTAAAATGTTGAGTTAAAAACATTAATCCATTATCGGTTTTATCTTTAAAATCTCTTTGACGAATATCACCAATAATAATCATTTTAGCACCTTCTTCAAGACGAGTTAAAACGGTTTCAGTATTATCAACTGATACATTTTGGAATTCATCAAAGATATTAATATTATCAAGAGATAAACCTCTTAAATTACCCATTGGTATTACTTCAATGATTTTTTCTTTGAATAATATTTCCAATGCAATTGGACTTAATAGTTTATTTAATTGCATTGAATAAGACATTAAAACATATTCTAATTTTTCTTCAACACCGCCTGGTAATATACCAATATCTTCACCTTGTAGTTGTTTTAAAGGTTTAAATATTCTAATCTTTGTATAGTTATTATTATCTGATAATAATAAGTTTATTGCTTGAACCAATGCTATGAAGGTTTTACCTGCACCTGCAATTCCTGTAGCAATTACATACATTGATTCATTGTCCAAGATATCTTCAACAAATTTTTCTTGGTTTTCGGTTTTAGGAGAAATTTTTAAATATGGTTTTCCAACTTTTTTTCTAATCTCGTTCTTTTTCTCCTTTAGCTTGTCTTCTGCTGTTTCTTCAACATTGTATTTTTTAATTTTCCTATTCACACGCATTTAGTTTCATGTAAATAGGTTATCCAATACTTGATTCTTTAAAAAAGATACTAAATTTTCATCAAAAAATTTAATTTTTTTATATGTAATATTCATTTCTTTTATAATCGTCTTATTATCATAATGTTTTAAATATTTATATTCATAAAAATTTTTTAAAGTTTCATCATGACAAATTTTCATAATTTCGTTTATAGAATTAAATTGATTTTCATAATCACTATTAATAAAAACATTATCAATGAATTGTGATTTTTCATCTATTGAAACATATTTTTTATATTTTTTTCTGTTGATTTTTCTTACATAATCATAAAAATGATTTTGTGTAACAGTAAATACCCAATTATCTAGTGTTTTTTTATTAAGTTTTTTATGATAATTGATAATTATTTTGCTCATTGTTTCAGCACTTAAATCTTTAGATAATTGTGCATCCAAAGTTTTAGAATAAAAGTAATTTATAACTAATTTTTCATATTTTTTGTAAATCTCTTTATCTAACTTTTCTTTTTGTATATCTAACATTATTTTCCATTTTATAAAATAAAATTTATTGTTTTAAATTCGTTTTAATTAAATCAAATATATAATCTTTTCCATAAATTTGCATATTATTATTCAAATCTTTATTATCATTATACATTTGTACCTTTACATTTTCTAATCCTAAACTCAATAATCGTTCCTGAATCTCCAATGATGAATTGGGAGTCATTTTATAATTAAAATATTCCCTTTTGTCAATAGCATCAGGATTTAATAATATAATAACATTTGGTTTATATTTAATTAACTTAGTAAGTATATTATCATAAAGAGATTTACCTAATAAGATAATAGTATTAACAGGTAAAGTAGTATATTCAAAATATGCCTCAACAATATAAACAGTTCCATTCCAATTTATGTTTTTTTCATTGAAAATAATCTCTCTTTTATCTGCTTGTGGTAGTTTATATGTTTGATGTTTATCTGTGTTATTTTTAAATGCTCTTGTAATATAAAAATTCAATTTATTATTTAAATCATATGAAGGTTTGATAATCCTATCTTTATAATAACCTTCAAGACAAAATCCAAGATTATCTCTTTTAATTATTACATCAGAAACTTTTCTATTATTTCTAACATAATCATATGCTTCTAAATGTAATGGATTATTTTTATCCATATTTTTAAAAGATATAAATTCTTTTGGTAATGAAAATATTTTATATTTTTTTATTTGTGATAAAACAATTGGTTCATTTTCATATTTTAAAAATTCTGCAATTTGTCTTTTATCAGCATATTTTTTAAATACAAAAAAAAGTGGACCTGATAATCCACATTTCCAACATTTACAAACTTTATTATATTTTCCCTTATTATTTAATGCAATATTGACCTCAAGATTGTATTTATCATCGGGAATACCATAATTTAATTTAGCGCATTCAGGACAGTTAAATTGTAATTGAATTGATGAATTATTTTTAGGATGCCCAAATACAGATTCAAGTAAATTATAAATCATTTTTAATAATTTTTAAAGCTTTATCATGAATTGATTTAATTTCATTTTCACTTTTATTAATTAATTTAGATATTTGATTAAAACTTATTTCAGGTTTATCATTTAAACCATATGTATAACTTAAAACTAATTTTTCAATTTTATTTAGATTCTTTAAAGATATTGATTTTAAATCTGTATTAAAGTATATTGATTTATCATCCAATATTGGTGATGGTAGAATATCTTCAAACATAATATCCTCAGATGAAGAAGACACAGGAGAAGATATTGAAATTATATTATTATCATCTATTGCTGATATTGATTTTGCTAAAATTTCGCAAGAGGTTTCTTCGGATAAATCTTCTTTAATATCTTCTATGTTTGGGTCAAACCCATAATTATTATAAAATTTATTTTTTAAATCTAAAAACTTTTGATTTACAGCATGTAATTTAATAGGTTGTTTAATAGCTTTTGATTCTTTTGCAATACCTTCTAAGATTGATTGTCTTATCCACCAAACAGCATATGTACTAAATTTAAATCCTCTGCTTGGGTCGAATTCTTCAACGGCTCTTATTAAACCAATATTTCCCGATGAAATTACATCTGATAATTGATAAAAACTACTATTATGATAGTGTTTTGCAACATTAATAACAAATCTAAGATTATTATTAATCAATAAATTTTTAATGTTTGGGCATTTTGTTGCCTTATATTCATAAAATAAATCTACTTCCTTACTCTTGGGTATATCATCAATTTTCCTAATTTCTTGATGATATAATTTTAAAATATCGGATGTGTCTTTTGTTATATTGACCGTGTTTGAGTTAATTCTCTTCATATAAGCAAATATAATAATTACAATAAAAACTACAAAAAAAATTTTATTTTTTGTTAAGTCGTTCATTTAAAATGAGTACCAATTCGGACCATCTCTTTTCAATTGAAAATATTTTTTCCTCAATTAAACTTGCTCTTTTTTTATAATCATCCTTTTTTATGTTTTTAAAGAAAAAATCATCCTCAAATGGTTGATTTTCAATTTCAGTAACTAAATCATTTAATTGGTTTTGATAATTATCAAATTCATCAACTAAAAAATTTATACTTTCAATTATTTTTTCGTTCTTTTCTTTTTTAAAAGAATTAATTTTTTTTTCTAAAATTTCGTTTAAAATCATAATTCATAAATATAATATATTTTATTCAATAATTGTACCACCATTTGAAAAAGTTGTGGTAGAACCGTAAACAACAACTGGACCACCTGCATTACCACCTGCTGCTACAATTTGTGTTCCTGGTGCATCAACAGAGGTTATTCTAGCTTCATTAGTAATTTCATCAATTATAGCTTTCATAGCTGTATACCAAAGTATATCATCATAATTTGCACTACCATCAGTTAAGTTACCTGTAGGAATACCTAATTCTTTTTTCTTTTCTAAAACTTTATTAGTAGCCCTAAGTGCTGACATACCATTTCTTGTTTGTGATAAAACAACTATTGGTGGTGGAATAGTACCAAAATTTGGAGGTGTTTTGATACTTAGAATATCATTTAAAGTTGTTATTGCTGCATTTAAAATTTCTTTTGTCATATGATAGATTTTAAATTTTCTTTTATTTTAACTGGTGATAATGATTCTAAAATTTTTGCTCTTTTTTCTAATTGTTCTCTTATCAATTCTATTGTAATTACAATAACTAACTTAATTACAAATTTTTTTATATAATTAAATATAACACAAAATAAGTCTTCATAAATTGTGTCAAACATTGATTCAAATAATGCTTTTAATCTCTCTATTAATGTTGCAATATCAAGTATATTTAAATCATAATTAAAATCTATTAATTTATTAATAATTGTAATAAAAAATAAAACAACAGGTTGTTTGATTATTATTGATATAATAGCTTCTATTATTGTTTTTAAAATATTCTTATGATAATCATTTTTACCATTAGATGATGAACTTGTATTAAATTCAGGTACTAAAGCATTAAAATTACTAATAGTAGGATTTAATATAAGATTATCTATCTGTGATTGAGTAATTTCAATGTTTTCTCTAAAACAACTTGTATCAATATTAATACCATTTACTTCTGTATCTAATTCTAAATCTAATAATTTTTTTAAATCTAATTTAAAAACTTCTTTTGTTTCATATTTTGTATATGAACGAACAATTGTTAAAACTTGTGCATCTTCTTTTGAGAAGTTAGTATGAAACAATATATTAAGAATTTCATTTATAACAACTCCTGCTGAAAACATTGACCCAATTAATCCTTTTAAACCATCATATAATTCTAATGCACTAATTGATGGTATGTTTAAATTGATTTCATCAGTTTGCTCTTGATATTTCAATTTAATTTCTTTAGTTGTACCAAATAATATAAATGGCACTTCTACATTTACATTTGATAAAACATTATTTTTAATATCTTTAAAAAATTGATTTGTTTGGTTTGCTACTGCACCTGTTTGTGCTGATACTGTCTGTAATAATTCTGGTTTTTTAAATTGATTTGTTGGGTCAATTGTTTTAATTGGTATATTATAATTTACTGTACTTGATGATATACTTTCAGGTATAGTTTTTCTTATTGAATCATAAACTTTATCACTTAATTCATTAAGTTTTTTTTGTTTAATTATTTTAGATAATGCACTTTGGACTACCATCTCCAATGCATTCTCTCCAATTGTTGATTTTATAATATCAAGTAAAAAATCAATTGGGTCATTAGTATTTGGTATTAAATCACTTAAAGAATTAGCATCAATATTACTATTATTTGCAATACTTATGTATAGCTTTAATTTATTTATTATATTTGATTTTTTCTTTGATAAAGACATATTATCCTAGTTTTGAAACTGTTACTCTAATATCAGTATTATATTTTATTTCAAAAATACCATCATAGGAATTGTATAATGTACCATCACTTAAATCAATTTCCTTTGTTGTTCTATCCAAAAAATTAATTGACATTTCGTTATTTGAATAATTGTTAGATACTTTATTAAAACATCTAATTGAATTAATATTAATTATATTTGGTACATTATTAATAGCTTCAATTAATCTTCCAATATAAATATTTTCACCAATTCTAGCTTTATAGATTGAATGAAAATCTAAAACTTCTTTAATTACTTTTGCAATTACATCATAATCATTATTTGATGTTCTTTCTACTAAAACATTTATTTGGTATGCAATATTATATATTTGTCCATCTTCAACTTCAATGTAATCATTAACCATTCTATAATGAGTTAAAAATTCTGAAATATTTTCTTTTAATAAGTCTGTAGATGTGTTATTTAATTTTTTATCTGAATCTAATCCAATAATATTATATATAATTTTATTATTTTTTAAAGAAGTAGTAAACTTAAATGGAACACCATATTTACCATCCATTCTAAAAAGAATTGCATAATAATCTTCTAATGTTACTGCTCTATTTTGTGCTGAATAATTGTAAGAAATCATATTTCTAATTTCTTCAATTGATAATGGGTCTTTACCTCCTAAAGCAGGTATTGGATTATTACAAATTAATGAATTAATAACAGTTTGATTTATATTTAAATTAGGGCCATTAACAACCATATTTTTATTTGTTACGTTTGTTATTACATTTGGTCCTAAATTAGTATTAACACCACCACCTGTTCTATATTTAATAAAAATTGTTGAGTTTGGTGGTATTTTTTCACCTAATGCTGTATTGTAAAGGTATGATTCAATTTTTGAAAAATTATCAAGATTATCTAATGTATTATTAAATATATTCATTGCTCCACTACCACCACCAAACGTAATTCTACAATTACCATTTTCATTGAATTCTTTAACAAACTTCTTTTTTACTTTTTTCCAATAACCTTTTCTTACACCATCTTGAGAAATAATAGGTGATGTTTCAATGAATACTTCTGATTCAGCTAAGAAATCAACTTGAAAATATTGTAAATCTTGGTCATTAAATTCATCATCTGTGGGTGTGGTTGTTATATTACCTGTTTTAACAACAATTGATGTAATATCAATTATATCAGTATCGGGTAATGTAATTTGATAAAATGGTCCTGCTTGAGTTGAATCAACAAATATCTTTGCAATTTTTGTTGACCCATTATATACTATTTCTCTTTTAGATATTCTATAAGAAACAACTTCACTAAAATTATTTAGAATTGGTATGATTGTTCTGTTTGGTTGTCCTTCAGTTGAAAACCCTGAAGAAAAATCAACATCAGATAATAATTCAAAACTTACATTACCATTGGTAAATTGAGTACCTGCTTTAACTATTGGTAAATAATCATCATTATATGAATCATTTAATGTAGGTACAATAACATCTATATCGATTAATGTAATTGAAGGTTTTTTATTTGGTAGTTTAACACCAAGATTTTTGGCAATGTTAAATAAGGATTTTTTTAATTGGGCATTTTCAAGTTGTGTTTCTTGAAATACACGGTCAAGATTAAAATATAACATTTCACTTGTACCTGCAAGGATATCAATGAAAACAGAACCAACAGAATTATCTTCTAAATTTAAAAAAACATCAGGATAATTTTGTCTTATGTAGCTTTTTAATTCTTCTCTTAATTCGTAAAAATTTCTTTTATTATAATTTAAAACAGTTGCCATTTATTTACTTATTTTCCTTAAATAGTTGAAAAAATACTATTTATAAGAAACATTATGCCAAGACCTAAACGCTCAAAATTATCTCTTACGCAAGAAAGTATCGAAAAACACATGAATGAAGTTTATGGTATTTTAGAACACTATAAACAAATGGGTGTTAGACATTATAACTTCGTTCTCCGTATTATTGAAGAACTTGGTTCTGACAGCATTGAAGACCCTGTAAGACTTCAATTAATGGCTCAACTTGAACAGTCTAGAAATAATTCTTTAAATGCTTTTAAGGAGTATTTAAGAATGAAAACTGACTTAATCACAAAACACCTTAATAGTGTTAAGATATTTGGTGATTTGGATGTTAAAAATAATAAAACTAAAACAAGTTCAGGTGATAATGCTTCTTTAAGTAAAGAAGACCAAGATGAAGTTCAAAAAATGATTCAGGATTTAATGGATATGAAACAAACTAAATTTTAATTACCAAAAATAATTGAATTTAATTTGTCAATATTTAATGTGGGATTTGGTGAATTAGAAAATATATCAATATCCTTTAAAAAAATAATTGAGTTTTCTTCTCTATTCTTTATGTTTATTTCTTTTAATGATAGATTATGTTTATTGCTTAAATAAATTATTAAATGACCAATAGATTCTATCTGTGTTTTTGTATATTTATCATACAAAAAACTTTCTTTATTTAAAGTAACTTCTTCAACATCTTTCTTGTCAATAATTTCATTGCACCAATTAAGAAAATTATTTTCAAGTTTATTTAATAAACCTGAATTTTCTAATCCAATAAAAATAGAAGTTTTGTTTATTTTTTCTATATTAGTTATGTTGCTATAATAAAAATCATCATAAAATTTATGAATATCTCCATTTTTTTTAATAACATATGCAGGAGCATATTCTTTCTTTTTTAATGAGAGAATATATTTATCAAAATCCTTTCTTAAAGTATCATGTATAATGATATATTTTTTATCATTTTTATCTTTAACACAATTTTCAATAGGATTGATTAATATTTCTTTAAGCATCTAAACACAATCTTTTCATTATTTTACCTGTTAATACCACATCCATTTCACAGTAATTAACAATCTTTTCTAAATTATTATCAATATGAAATGTTGAACCAACCATTGAACCATCCATAAAATCTTTGTGTGATTCAAGTCCTAAACAACTTGCAACAGCATCCAAAGAAACAAAATTCCTTGTGTTCATTTGCCAAAGAAGAAATATATCTTTGAATTTTGCTGACAATTCCCAAGGTTTTTTATCAAATATTCTAAAAATAGGTGGGATTTTTTCAATATTGTTAACAAATGACCTTTTTATAATGAAAGGTACATCAAACATATTGATATTATAACCAACAATACAAGTATTTGGATTTTTCAACAATTTTTTATAACTAAATGAGTAGAAATCATTGAGAATTTGTGCTTCATTATCTTTAGATGAAAATGAAATTGTTGCTACTTCATCATCTTTGAATCCACCACAAGTGATTACAACAATCTTACCGTATTCTGAATAAAGAGATGCTTTTTCAAAATAAATTTTACTTAGAAGTTCATCGTTTAAATCACAACGATACTCATTATCTGCATACCATTTTGCTCTTTTTGCAAAACTTGCTGCTAATGCAGGTTTTTGTTTTTTACATTCCTCAAATGATGAAAATTCAGGTACTGTTTCAATGTCAATGATAATACCATTTTCTATATCGTATCTTGTAATCATAATTAATAAAGAACTTCATTTGAAAAAGTAAAACCTGAATTTTCACATATACCTAAAATAAATCCTGGTAGTTGATTATTTCCAAGTCTATCCAAAATAAATTCATCTACTGAACAAACTGATGGTAATGAAATTTCCATATAATTTGTACCTGCATTATATGAAATTTCTGTTGTATGCCAATGACCGTTTATAACTAAATGATATCCTGATGTTCCAATACCATAAAGATTAACAAGTTCATGACCTTTCTTTTTAATGATTTCAGCATCACCATGATGAGCAATAATACACAAATCATTCATTTCGTGATTTTGAATCTTTTCAACATAAACTTGTTTTCTTGGAATATTAAACATAATATATTCATCATTTTTAAATTCTCTTTGAATGATGTTATATGCAATTAATGAACCTGTTCTTTCTTGGTCATCATCCCTATCTTTTCCAATCCTATCATGATTACCACCAATGTATGTAACAATAACAGGGAAATTTGCGCCAAGATTTTTTCTCAATTCATTTAAAAATTCAATTTGAGAATCAACACCATAAAGAATTTGGTCAATGCCTGTAACATCCATTGATTTAAGATGTTCTGCTCTCATACCACCTGTCATTACAGATTCAAACATATCACCACCAAAAAGAATATAAAGTTTATTAAGATTTCTATATTTAATATACTCAATAGTTCTTTTAGCAATTTGTATCATTCTTTCATGGGCAATTTCTTTATTATAACCCCTTCCAAAAACAGGATTTGAATATTTTTTACCATAATGTATATCAGAATAAAATAGATAACATACATCTGTATATTTGGTAAGCAAATCAGGTTTTTTTAAATCTCCTTCAGGCTTTTCTGTGTAATATTTTTCAATTGTATTTTCAATAAAATTTTGAATGTTCTGAAGGTCTTGAATTTTTTCTTGACTTTCAAAATATTTCTTTTCAATAAAAGATGCTTTCTTTTCAACAATCTTATTAAGTGTTGCGGATGCTTTATTTTTTAAAGCAAACTCAGCAATCTCTTCCTCTGTATGTTCTTCAAGAATATGCAAAGGAAATAACATATCTTTTGTAATGTTAAAACATCTTAAAATTCTTTTAAATTGTTGGAATGTTAAATATGGAAAATATGAAGACACATTCATCATTGTTACATGTGGATAATATTGATGAATTGTTTCAAGTTGTTCTCTTGTTAATTTACCACTAAATGGTCTTTCTCCTTGAACATATATTATATATGAATAGTCAATAATTTTATTATCCTTATCACGATTAGCTATCCAACTACTTCTATTATCATATTTTTCTTCTTTATCAACATTGGTTGTGTTTACAACCTTTTTAGAAGTTTTTCTTAAAGTTAAATATGTATTATAAATATCTATTAATTTTTTGTAATTTTTGGATTCTTTAGTATTTTTACTAACCAAAACTTTTCTTACAAAACCTTCATACTGTTCGGTATTGTTAATCGATGTATTATTATTAATACAATTTTCAATGACCTCAATTGCTTTGTTAACTCTATTCTCGTTGTTAACAAAAAAATCGTTTTTTGAATTCCAATTAAGTTTTATCATAAGTTAAATATAAACTATTTTTTAATCTTTTTGATTTTTTCTCTGATTTTAACAGCTAATTCGTAATTTTCCGTTTTTAAAGCATCATCTAATTCGGACTGAAGTTCCAATTCCGTTTTCCTTCTTCTTTTGGTCTTAATCTTAAATAAATCAATAACATACAAAGTGATAAATTCATTGTTGTCACTATAGTGTAATGTTATTGGTATTAATAAATCTGTGTTGTCTTTTTTAACTAAAATTTTTTTATCTTCTTCTGATATTTGTTCAAATGAATTTATAAAATTAATATATTCAACATCGACTAGTGTACCTGTTAAATACATAACTCTATGTGATTTTTCTAGTAATGGGTCTAATGTTTCAAAAAAAACTTCAGGATTTTCATATTCTTTTGCATATTCTTCAAAAAATTCATCAACATCATCTGGAAGAATCATCTCACAAGAAAAATATGAAAAATTATTAATTTTTAATAAGAAATCGAGGTAGGTTTGATTTTTTTCATTTTTAGTATTCTTTTTCATAAAATTTTTTAAAAGATGCTTTGGCAAGAGCAATTGAATCTGTTATGTCATAATTCTCAGTCTTTAATTTTCCCTTTTTATCTAATATCCAAGAAATATTTTCATATTCTTTAGATATTTTTTCAAATATATAACTTTTTGGGTCATTTTTTCTAGATTTAAATTTTAAAATTGTTTTATCCTTTTTCATATCATATTCTGTCATTTCAGGACAGAATAACCTTCTTACTTCATCTACACTCATAAATTTAGGAATGATTCCTAAAACATCTCTTAGTATATATGAACAAATTCCATTAAATTTTAATAACTTATTAACAGTATAAACATTATTAGATTTAACTAATGGTTCTTCAACAAATATATCAATAATGTCATATATTTTTAAATCTTCAACAAATTTTTTAAAAGCATCTCCTTTTATGATTTCAGGGTCATCTTCACAATCCTTAGTCTTTATCATTTTAAGTGCTTTAACTGATGTAAGATTAAAGTTTTCATTAAAAATAGATACACCAATACAACTTGTTGATATATCAAAAGATATAAAAACCTTATCTTTGGCTGTCATTATAGCCAAATCTTTAAAATCAATAATTTCCATATAATATAATACGATATTAAATTATTAATCTAATATTAAACGGTACTATATTAGATGGTAATTTTTTTATGGGTTCACTTACTTTTGCAATACCAATTAATTCTTGTGCTTCATTATATAACCCAATAGATGTTATAAATGTTGGTTTATCTGTTGAATTAATATCGTAAGCATCTTGATATGATGTGTTTGTTGTTGATACAAATTCATTAGCACCTGCTATACAAATAATATTTTGAACAAACTCTGTTGTAATTGAATCAAATTGTGAATTTGATAATGTTGAAGATGTAAAATAAATTTTTGCAAAATCAATACCACTATTATACGGACTTCCTGATGGAATTGTATTAAATCCTGAACTTGTACCTGCTGAATATGTAAAACCTGATACTAATGTAGGGTCAGTTATTACAGCAAATCCTTTATCGTTATATAAAATACCTACAGGTTTATCGTAATACTTTAAAAAAGCATTATTTAATATAACACCATCATATGCTGCATATATTTTTTTAGTTTCATCTGCTTCAACTGTTGGAAATTTATTTGTTGGTGACCAAGCATCCCAAGACAAATCATAATTAATAATTTGTTTTATAGTTACTGTTATATCTTTTGATAGAACTGGATTACCAATTTGGTATAATTGTGGATTAACTGATGTAATACCTGGTTGTGTTATATTAACAAAATCAGTAGAATTTATTGGGTATTCATAACCATCAATTATAAATTTAATATCAGAAGTATTATTACTTGGTGTTATTTCAATTTTTATTAAATCATTTGTACTAAAAGTTACAGTTGTAAATGTATATTTATTATTTGCAGGATTATTTATAGTAAATGTGGTTGCTGTTAAAATAGTAACCATATCACCTTTATTTTTTGGTCTTCCATTGATAACATCATTACAATATAAAAATGTTACATTTGTATTGTAATCATTCTCAGCACTTGGTGTAAAACCAAAATAATTAGAATTTTTTTCTGATAATTGTTTATCTAAATTTCTAATAAATGAAGTACCACCTAATCCATTATAACCAAAATATGTTCCATAAACTGTTGTTGCAGTTTTAATGTTGTTTAATGTAACTGGTAGTGTTAATTGAAATGTTTTACCATCAATTAATTCACCGTACTCACCTTTTGGTATTTCAACAACAATAATTTTATCAACATTTAAATATTCTAATGCGGTATCTATGTAATTTCCATTAAATGTTGTAATTTCATCACTAGTTATTGGAAAATTAAAAGACCTAAACAAATTTCCATATGGTGTTGTGGTTTTGTTTCTTTCAGCATATGTATATAATAGTTTATTACCGCTTAAATTTGATGTACTATTATAAATTGTTTTTTGAAAACTAGCTGCTTGTGATTCTATTGGTTTTAATCCGTTTACTATTGCCATATTGATATTTTTTATTATAAATAGTAATTATTAACCTACCCAAGTATAGGTATATATACGCATACTAATTGTATCAATTGAATTATTGAAGTTGGTGTTCGTACCCTCTACTAAAACTGTAAACTCATATAAAGCATTATTTACGACAGCCTGTGCTAGTGGTCTACTAAATGGTTTTTCTAGTTCATAACTAGTTCTGCGTATATCTATAGTAAATGGTAGTATATAATTTGTTAAATCACCGCTAGGATTAGTTGCATTTGCAAAATTCCAAAAACTACCACCATATCCTTCACCAACTATGCCAACATTATTAAAATCAAAATCAACATAAAGCCATTTTGGATTACTATAATCTTTCTTTATAAATCTATAAACTATATTACCTAATTCGGTAGGTGTTAATTGAGTATTATCATTATCTTTAATGGATAATTCAAAATTAGCAGTTGCGGATGGAAATTGAGTAATAAAATTTCCTGAAAAATAACTACCAATAACATCAGAAGTGGCTAATTCAGTTGATGGTGCTGTTAATAAATATGTTTTAGGTCCAACTGGAGGTACACAAATTGTTGTTTTTAGTAAAAAATATTCAGTATTATTACTATCATATAAATAAACATTATAATAAATATCAGTATTATTATAATTTGTTTCTAATAAAAGTGCATTATCAACAGGTGAAGGAGGTATTGTTTTAATACTTGCCCAATTTAAGGGTATGTTTCCTACTATTGGAAATGTAATTGGAATGTTATTTATATCTACAGCTACAACTTTCCATGTGTAAGGAGGACCTGAACCACTACTAGGATTTTCAACATATAAAAATTGTTTACTACCACTACATTGATTAATAACATTTGCTGTTGCAATAGGTATTGGTTTATCTTTTAAGAAGACAGTTGTTGATGCTGCTAAATTAATTCCTGTCGAATCTTTTAAATACATAGTTACACTTTCATCGTTTTCTATTGTATTATCTTGTTTAACATTTAGAGTAAAATTAGCAGTATTTGATATAATTGTAACAGAACCATTATCTGTATTTTCAGTAAAATCTGATGCACTTGCAGTACCTTGGAATGACCAATATAATACTGTTCCATCCGCTACATTTTGAGTTGTTATTGTATATGTAACACTTTCTGTTTCAAAAACATTAGTTTTATCTGGTGTTATTGAATATGTTTTTTGGGTTTGAATTTCATATATCAACATATTTTTTTCTAAAAAAGTTGCATCTGATATATTTGGTAAACATAAATTATAATCACCTGTAATATCAGGTATAAATCCACTTTTAGGAACATTATATGTTGTTCCACTTTTTTTTGAACCAATTTTGTAATTTATATCTTCATCATGCAAAGTAAAATATTTTATTAAAAAATCTTTAGTTTCACCTGTAATAATTTTTTCTTTACCTGTCTGTGTAAGATAGGCATATATTTTTTTTGTATTTGATTGTTGTATGTATCCCATGTTATGCTGAATAAATATTTGCTCTGTATGTAAATATCTGTTTTATTGGGTCAATTGCTCTATTTGAGTTTGTTGATATTAATCTCAATTTTATTTGAGCAGGTTCAACTTCGGATGGTTCTGGATTATGATTTATATCTCTACTAAATGTTAATAAAGTTTGTAAATTTGAAGAACTTGTAAAATTAATTGTTGCAGGTAATGATTTATTACCAACTTGAATACTACTAGTTAAAATAGCATCTCCTAATGGTGGTTCTACTAATTCAATAATAAATGAAGTTGTATTTATTTCTGATGTAGTTGGATTTGGTTCACCAGCATTTTGTAATAGGTTGATATTTAAAACATAACTAAAGTTCTTTTTATTTGGTGGTGTTGAATAATCATCTATTGGTGTGTTTGTATTATTTTGAAAACCTATTGTTAATATTCTACTAGATGGTGGAGATGGTGCATATATACAGCTTCCATTATCAATTATTGCTGCTGAATTATAATTAGTAGCATCTGGGTCAGTACATCCTGCTACAGGTGATATTATTTGTGTTGTACCAACTAACATATTTTTAGTTAAAACTTTACTAACCATACTTTTTATACAATTATCAGGGTCACCTGTGATATCGGGTATGAAACCACTTGTTAGTGGTTGATTAATTGTACCATCTAAATTTGATGTGATTTTATAGTTTACATCTTCATCATGTAAACTAAAATATTTTGCTTGAAATTCGTTAGTATCACCATTAAAAATTCTTTCTCTTGCATATTGTGTTAAATATGCATATAGTTGAATTGTTGATGAACTTGTTACAAAACCCATATTTTAAACTTGATTTATTAACCTGGCTTTATATGTATAACTATTTTTATTACTATTAATAATTATATTTGGATTGGTTGATGATACTGTCAAAGTAAATTGAAAAGGTAAAAAATCATTTTCATTATTAAAAAGTAATCCATCACTTATAAGGAGAAAAATATCTTTTAAATTTATAGATGAACTATTTTGTGTTACATTACTAAAACTATAATTAATTGGCATTGTTCCAAACCTTGCAGGATATTGACTATCATTAAAAAAATGAACTTCGTTAATAAATGAACTAAATTTATTTTGAAAAACACCTTGAGGGAAATTAGGGTTGGAATATGCTACGTTGGGTGGTGCAGTATTTGTCAAAGTAAATGTTGCTGCATCCTTTTCTTGTTGTGTTATTGGTGTTGTATCTCCTGGTGCTGTTCTTAAAGTAAGACTAAATCTAGAATCATAATTACCAATAGGTTGTGTAGCACCATTATTTGGATAAATAATAACATTTTCACCAAATTTTACTGTATCAACAAAATTTCCATTAACTAATTTTTTCCTATGCTCCCATATATCATTAGGACTATTTATGTAATTAGTTGGGAAATCAAATTCTAAAAATAAAAATCTAGATTGAGGTGGTTCGGGTGGTTCGGGTGGTTCGGGTGGTTCGGGTGGTGATGAGACTCCTGTATAGATTAAATAATTTAAATCATCAACAATATGTGCTTGTGAAACACTTATAATACAATCATTATCAAATCCATCACCTGTAATGTCAGGAACAAATCCTTTTGGTAATTTATTAAATTGAGTACTTATTTTTTTTGATGTAATTCTATAATTAATATCATCGTCATGTAAACTAAAGTATGTTACCGTAGATGCAGTTGCTGATGAAAAAAGTAAGTTGTATCTTCCTTTTTGTGTTAAATAAGCATATAAAGTGCGTGTTGATGAACTTGGTAAATATCCCATATTAAAAATCCATATCTAATTCTATTGTAAATAACTTATTGGTATTCTTTTTAACTGGATTATTTAACTTACCAACTGCAACCAATTCATCAAATGTATCATAAATTGCTGCTTCAGTAATATATACATCATCACCTGATGTCCATGTTGGATTAATTGATGAATTATAATTACTAAATCCTAAAGTTTGTTTAAAACTTGTTTTGTATACTGTTGCTTGTATGTTTGTATTAACATTTCCTAAAAATATACTTTCTTCACCAAATCCTAATTGTGGTGTTGATGACCAATTGCTAGATGTTGGTAATGTTCCAATAAAATTTGTTAAATCATATGTATTTGTACTCGCAGTATAATGACTATTTGTTAATGTATATACTCTACCAGTTAATGCCGATATAGGCATTGTTGTAGATGTCCAACTATTAACATTAAGTAATTCTGGTGTATAATCAATTAATTTCCAACTTGCAGGGTTAGGTTCTGTTCCATTTGTTACCTTTTGTGCTAAAATATAAAATTTATTAGCATTGAAACCTGTTCCATCTGCTCCTGAAATATCAGATTTCATGAATTTTAAATCACTATCAATAAAAGTAAATCTTACATTTTGTCCTGTTGTTAAATTTTGGTCAAAATATTTAATGTAACCACAATGAATACCACCTCTTAATCCATAACTTCTAGCTGTGTTGTATCCATTATTTGAAATGTTTTCATTTGTAAATAAATATGTTAATGCAAGATATTGTGTTGGTGTTGATGTATATTTTGGTAATAATATATCTGTTGTTGCAGGTGTTAAAGACCATTCTGGTGATGGTAGCGTGTGTGACCTATCACTTTTAAGAGCAAGTACATTTACCAATTCTTCATCTTCAATTACTGCAATTTTTAAATCATTAAATACTTTACCAACTTTATTTCCAGATGTGGTTTCTATTAAATCATAAAATGTGGTTGTAAATCCTGTTAATGTTGTTGGATAAACTTGTTTTGTTGTAGATGATAAAACAATACCCATTGTTGCATTTAATTTACCGTGATACATTATGGTTGGTAATGTTAATTTAAATGTATCATTATAAAAAGCTTCACCATAATAGTTTGATATTGAATTATTTGTATAATGTATGATTGCTATTTGAGATTTTTTATTATTAGTTGTATATCCATGAATATATTCTTTGAATCCTGAAAAAATTGCACCATCATAATATTGTGAGAAATAACTATTTGGTACACCAGCAGGTGTGTCTCTATATACAATATTTAAATTCCATACAGCGACATCATCATTTGAACCAATATTACATGTTGAATCAAATGATAAAGTATTATAATTCCAATAACTTACTGTTGTTCCTGTACTGTAATAATTATCAATTGCATTATTTGGTGGGTATACATAAACAATACTTTTATTTTTTGTTGTAGCAGTATTAAAATTAGGTAATGTTCTATCAACTGTAACATTACTACCTGCAACTGATTGAACTTTATACCAAAGGAATTGTCTTGGATATGATTCACCAATAGCACCTGTTAAACTTGTAAAGGTGGTTAATTTTGGATTTCTCCAATCAATTAATAACATTGTACCTGCTGTGATATTTGTTACAGATGGTAGTGTAATAACAGTTCCACCTGTTACAGCACTAGTTGATACAGTAACAAAATTTTGAATATATGTACTTGATGTAAATGCTGTAAATCCTTGTGATGTTGAGCCTGTAAAAAAACCTCTTTCTTTTGCAGTATTAATAATCAATCTAGTATCAGTATTAATTGTAGTAATATCTGTTTTTGTAACATTTAATACGCCATCTGTTATAGGTATTGGATACTTAATATTAGGATTAGAATCTTTTGGGCGCATTATTGATAAATCTTTACCAGTAATTACACTATTAAAATCTCTTAAAAAATTGTAATCAACTTCTGAATCACCAAATTCAATTTTTTTAAATGTTAAACCGCCAGAGGCGAGTAATAACCTACCTTTATTTGTAAGTTTTGTGTTTATTACAACTGCATCGTTTTTCTGTATAAAACTCATTGGAATACTATTTATAATAAATAGTTCGATTATGTTTAATTCTTTCTTTAATATATTAGCAGAAAATGCTTTTGTTAAATTTCTTTATAAAATTTTATTTGATTCTTTTAGAGATAGTAATTCTAAAAAATTCTCATTAAGTAGATTTTTAGCTGCTGTTTTATTTGTTATGGTTGTTTGGTTTCATGTCAAAGCAATTCAAATAATGTTTGAAAAGAAAGAAATTGACCATACTTTATTGTTAGAAGATTTTGCTTTCATTAGTTCAATAATTTTTCATAAAAATTATATTAATAGAAATAATATTGAAACAGGTCAACCTTATACACCAAATCCTTTAGACCCAAATGTGATTGATGGAAATTCACCATCCTAAACCAATTCGGGTTGTTCTTGTTTAATTAAACCTCTATAAAAATCTGCTCTAGTATGGCTTAGAACATCTATGTCATATCTTTTACAAGCCAATTCATAAGCTGCTTCACCCATATCCTTAACATGGTTTGGATTATTGATGCAATATTTAATCTTTTTATACCAATCTTTATATTGTCTATCAGGATTTAAAAATAAAATATTTTTTCCATCAACCCAATCCTTATCGTGATTATAAATTGGAACATCAGAGGCAATTACAGGAACTTTATGAAAAGCTGCTTCAATAATTTTAAGATTTGATTTAGCAAATTGATAACGATTATCAGAATTATCATCCATAACACCTTTACCATAAACTTTAATTGGTGCAAGTGCCACATCACCATGTTTATAATTTGCAGCAAATTTATAAAGACCTTGAGTTTTATGTCTAAAATAGTTTTGTTCAGATTGTTTTTCATAAACAGCATCCAAATCAAACTTCATTAGAAAATCATAGTAATCTTTATCTTTAATAAGTTTATAATTTGAAGTAAATATTTCTTCATATCTTGTCCAAACCGTTTCTTGAGGATTAATTGGTCTAGTTTGTTCATCTAATACCTTTCCATTATATTTTTGAACAAGTTCTCTTGGAATTTCAGGTGTATTAACAATATCAAAATTATTTGCAACAAGTTTTTTATAAACATGTTCATTAAAAAGACCCATTGATTGCATTTCTTTAATAAATTCTTCATTAACAATATAATTTGTAGTCGTACCTCTAAGGTCAAAACCTGAAAGATGAACCTGAAACTTATCTGTTAATGATGTATCGCTTACAAGCCTTTCAAAACTATCTTTTAAAAGTGAAACATCTTGTAGGTGAGATGAACCTGCAAGATAAAGAATTCTCATTTTATCATATGAGCATTTATCATTAGCAGGAATCCATTCTTTTAAATTTCTATTAACACCATTTGGAATTATTAAAATATTTTTATTATATGGTTTAATATAATCTGCGTAAACAGATGTTGTGGTTGAAACAGCATCAACAATTTTTAAATTACCAACAATTTTATCTTTTAGATTATCTTTTTTAACGGCATGATAAAGAGGATGTTCTCTTGATACTTCCCAATAATCATCAATATCAAGAATTACTTTAACTCCAAATGAATGAAGTTTATCAACAAGCATTGGCATTTGAGAAAAATCACAAAGAGTTCTATGACCATGAATAATATCATATTGTTTTAAAAATTCATCGTCATTCCAATTTATATTTTTAATATAATCAATTTCAAATTCATCATCATAAAGTTTTGATAAAGATATTGCAGGTTGTTCAGAGCGATAAAAATTAACACCATGAACATCCATGTTGGTAATCAAAATTCTTGGTTTTTTCATAAATTAAGTACAATTTACTTAAAATACGATAAAATGTTATGCATTAAAAGATATTGAAATATTATCTGATGTAGTTGTGTATAGATTTGTATATAAAAAATCAATATTTAGATTTAAAGTATTTGTATTTTCTGTTTGGTCAATTGTAATATCTTCAATTAATAAGTTTTTAAAATATTTTTCAATATCTTTTTTTAATGATTCTTTTATTTCTGATGCAACAATCATATCATTTTTTTCAAAAAGAAATTCATATAGTCTTGTTCCAAAATCAGGGTCATACCATCTTTCTCCTTTTTTAGTTGTAACAAAGAAATATAATGAAGAACGAATATCATCAAGACTTGTGGTATTCATCTTTAATAATTTACCATCTATTCCATCATCTCTAAATGGAAATGCTATTGATATCGTTTTATTATTTGCCATTATGTAATAATTAACATTAATTTATCCCCAAAGTTTATACCATCATAACCTGCTCTTTTTGCAAAACCATTTAATCTATCTTTAATAAATTCAGCATAAACTTTGTTTACATCAGAAGCCATTTTTTTAATCTTACTTGGTTCTTTTTCAAAATTAGGGTCAAGGATATACATACCTGCTAAATAAAATGGTTCATATAAATCCATTTCTTCTTTTGGTACATTCAATACCTTATCAAAAAGTATTTCATATTCTTTATCATATCCTTTATCTTTTGTAAATGACATAATAAATCCTGAAGTATTTCCTTTATCAAAAGGTCTTACTGAATAAAGAGTACAAGTTTTATTTGTAACATCATCAAATGTTAAATTATTTTGTGTAGCATCTTCTTGCTGTAAGTCTTGTTCAGAATCTTTACCTAAGTATTTTGCTTTTGGTTGATTTATGTTTGATATTTCCCTTTCTAAAGGATTAAACATACTATATGAGGTTGGTTCAGTAATATTATATTCTTTTTTAAATTCAATTCTATCTTGAATTTTATTTAATAATCTGCAAGCATCATTTGAATTTAAAAATATTTTAAAACACTCAACTTTTGATATATCGGGTCTTGTTTGATAAACATATGCTCTATGATGACCATCTAAAATATTATTATTAGCATCAACCCATGTTTTAGGAAGATATGAATCATTATCAACAAGTTGATTTATTTCATCAATTTTATGTTTGGTAACTTTCTTTTGAAGTGGTTTTAAATAACTTGGTTCAACAAGAACATTTTTTACAATAACACCGCTATCTTTTAATTCTTGAAGGATTTCATTAACATTTTCTTCCTTAATCTGTGGTAACCAAACTTCTGAAATGGATTTCATATATGTTTTTTTATAATAAATAGTGCATTAAATTGAAACTATTTATATTAAAATTATATCTATGGAAAATGTTTCAAATTCAAAAGCAAAACTTGATAGTTTGCTTCCAAAAGTTGTATCTGACTATGTTGATTTCCCATCACAAGGTCTATTTTATGAATCAGGTATTGATAAAGTCATGGTAGAGTATATGACTGCATCAGATGAACAATATCTTTTATCTGAAAACTATATCAAAAATGGTACAGGTTTTGAACTACTAGCAAAAAATAAAATTAAAGACCCTGAATTTAATTCAACAATGTCAATTGAAGAGTTGTTAACAGGTGATTTAGATGCTGTACTTCTATTTTTAAGAAGATTTGCATATGGTGAAGAATATCCTGTACAAGTTCGTGATACAAATGGTCAAATGTTTGAAACCACCATTGATTTATCAAAAATGGGGTATAAAGAAATTATACAACCAACAGGTCCTGATAACACATATAGTTTTCACTTACCAATTTGTAAGACAGATGTGACATTCAAATTGTTAACACATGGTGAAAAAAAGAAATTAGACCAAAGAATTGAAAAACTTGCAAAATATAAAAATGGTTCACCAATTTTTGATATGCAGGAAAGAATTATTACACAAATAGAAACAATAGCAGGTGAAACTGATAGAACATTTATTGAAAAGTTTGTTAAACTAATGCCACCAAAAGATGCATTAGATTTAAGAACATATATACTTGATGTAGAACCTGGTTTAAATTATAATTATGAATTTGAAGGGAAATTCACAGGTGACTTTTTTCGTAGTAAGATTACCTTCGGTATTGACTTTTTTTATCCAAGAGCCAAGGTATGAGGAATTAATAGCGCAAGAGATTAATTTTCTTGTTGAAAATAATTATTCATACTATGATGTAATGTACATGATACCAACTTATTTTCGTAAAAAAATAATAAATATTATTTTTGAAAAAAATAAGAAACTATTACAGGAAAAAGAAAGAGCAGCAGGTTATAAGTCTATTTAATGTCTATTTATATTAAAATTATAACATGCAAATTTTATCTTATAAGATTTTAAATGAAGCTATTAATAATAGATATCGTCAAGTAAGTGGGCAATTAGGTGGTAATCTTGGTAGAGATATATTTAAATCATCAAGAATTGCAAAAGGGAGGGGATTGGAAGGTGCTGATGAAGGTATTAGAACTATTACTGACATAGTTGGTTTAACATTTAATTTTTATAAATTTGGTTCAGTTAATCAACCATTTTTTCCTAATGTTTTTAGTTATGAATTTGGTGTATATTTTAGTGATAGTAATCAGGTAGCACATTTATATCCATATATTGGTAATGAAATAATAGGTATGCCAATAGAAGAGTTAGAAAATTATGCTTCTTTAAGTTTATATACAGCTATTTCAGGTCAAAATATTACTTATAATCCATTAGATATTAGAAATGTTTTTACACAAAAAAATAATGGTAATTATTATTATTCGTTAGGAATTGGAAGTGATTTTCAAAATCTAAATAAAGGAAAATATTCAAATCTAAATAATTTATTAGGTCAAAATCCACCGCTATATGGTAGTCAGGTAAATACAAATTATTATGTTGGTTTGGTTGCACAAGAATTTAGAAGAATTGATAATACTCAATCAAGTACTCAACAAAATAGGCATCAAATATCATTTACTTTTAATGCACAACAACTTCCTACAAATGTAGGAAATATAATTAGAAATTTTAATACACCACAATCTTCTATTGTTAATTTAAATCTTAGTAGTAGACCTAGTGGATTTGGTAATAGACCTAATACTATTCCAATTGGTTATTATTATACAAATATAATAACACAAAATTATGATATATTATTTGCACATCAAGGAATGATTAATGTTAGGACAATGCTTAACAATCCAATAAATTGTTTTATTGAAATAAGAAACGTTACCCCAGGACCAATACAAGGAACACTAAATATTACTAATTTTGTATAAATTAAATGACACCAGAGGAAAGATTAAAAGCTTTAGCAGAAACTATAACATCGGCAAATGAACTTGCTGATGTTTATAATAGAGTTAGTTCTATTCTTAGTGAACAAAATAGTTCTATTAATGGATTTTTAAATACTCAAAATTCAATAAATGAAAGACTTAGACAAAGGACAACATTAGAAAAAACTATATTATCATTAAAAAAGGAGGAGGAAGAAATCATAGCCTACATTGAAAAAAGAGAAAGAGAAGGTGGTCTTGCTATGAGCCAAATAGAACATGAAAGAATTAAATTACTTAAACAAAGAATAACATTATTAGCACAAAATAAAGAAATTATAAATGATGAATTAAGTGTTATTAATCAAGAAAGAAATGCTCTTGAAGCAATTGGTAATGAATTAATTTCACAAACAAAATCTTGGCTTAAACAAGAGTTTGGAGTAAAAAGTATTTGGAGTTATTTACAAAAAATTGATGGTGGTATTAGGTCAATGCAGTTATCAATGGGTATTACAGGAGAACGTGCTGAAGACTTTAGAAGACAAATGGAAGGTGCTGTAAATATTTCAGCACGATTTGGTGTAAATATGGAACAACTTGTTCAAATGCAAAGTACTCTAAATGAGACAACAGGTAGAGCAAATGTTTTAAGTGAAAACCAAGTTGGTAATATGGTTTTAATTGCCAAAGGAACAGGTATGGCTAATGAAGAGGCTGCTGCTTTTCTTGGTAATATGATGAATATAGGTTCTTCAATTAATGATTCAACTAAATTTATTGAGGGTACTGTAAATGAAACTGCAAAACTTGGATTAAATTCTTCAACTGTATTAAAAGGTATTACTTCAAACATAGGTAAATTAAATCAATATAGATTTCAAGGTGGTCTTGATGGATTAAAAAAGATGGTTCAAGAATCAACTAAATTTAAAGTATCAATGGAAAATGCTTTTGCTGTTGCTGATAAATTCAGAACATTAGAAGGACTACTTGAAGCAGGAGCGCAACTAAGAGTTTTAGGTGGTGAATTTGCAAAAATGGATGAATTTAAGATTTCGTTTCTTGCAAGAAATGAACCTGAAAAATTAACAGCAGAATTAGCCAAAATGACCAAAGGTATGGCATCATTTAATAAAGAAACAGGTGTATTTGAGGTTTCTGATATTAATATGGATATTTTAAGGTCAGCAGCAGAAGCAACAAATCAAGATTTTACTAAATTAGTTGAGTCAGCTAAAAAATTCAATCAAGTAAGTTTAGCAAGAAAACAAATAATTGGAGGTACAGAGGAAGACAAGGAAATCATTGCTAATTTAGCAACTTTTCAAAAAGGTTCAAGCATTGCTACAATTGAAATTGATGGTAAAAACTTTAAAGTAAATGAATTAACAGGTGAACAAATAAGTCTTTTAAGACAGCAAGAAAAAACATTAAAACAAAGAGCAGAAGATTCACAAAACTTTAATGAAACATTTGATAATACAGTAATGCAATTAAAAGCATCATTACTGCCATTGTTAGTATATATTAATGATACATTAAAATGGTTTAATGGTATTATGGATGGTTGGAGAGAATCAACAGGTAAAATGAAATCAATTGCTGGGATATTACCTATTGGAGGTTTATTATTTGGTGCAACCGCAGCAACTGCTGTATTTAGTTTGGGTGGTGGGCTAATTAAGAGTTTGGTAGGTTTAATAGCAGGTGGTATTGGTGGTGCATTTAGATTGTTAACAGGTGGTATATCTTCTTTAATTACTTTAGCACCTGGTGCTGCTGCTGCTGCTGTGTCGTTAATAGAGTTGGGTGCTGCTGTTGCTTTGATTGGAGCAGGTGTTGGTGCAGCAGGTTATGGTCTTGGTAAAATGTTTGAAGGTTTTAATACAGAAAATTTAAATTTTACAGGTTTAGAATCATTGAATAATGTAGATTTCAATAACATGGATAAATTGAAAGTTTTACAAAACTTCAAAGAAAGTGATATTGAAAGAATGAATGAAATGTTTGATATTTTAAACAGAATTAATTCTATTGATTTATCAAAATTAGATAATTTAGGTAAATTGTTTGCAAGTGGAACTATGAAGGTTACTCTTGATGGTAATCCTGTTATTAAAAATGATATTACGATTGATATTGATGGGGATAAGTTTTATAAAAAAGTAGAAAGAATGATTCCAATTATTGTCAAAAAAGGTCTAATGCCAAAATAAAGCATATATTTGACTTCAGTAAAGTTTTTATTTTGAATTTAAGGGTGAGTAAGGTTAAAACACATATGCATTTGCCATTACAAATGGTGAACACAATTGTGTCTTCATCTACCTATGAATTCAATGAATTTAAAACATATTTAAGTTTTGCATTTCATACATCAGGGAATTGTAAGTTAAATAATAAAATTAAAAACGATATTTCAAACCATTTAGATATTAGTCAAAGAACACTAAATAAACATATTCAAAGTTTAATAGATAAAAATTACTTTGGATATAATATTAAGACTAATACACTTTTTATAAATGGTTTAAAAAAGATAAAAAGATTAGTATACATAAATAATGATTATAATGATGATATCTTAACTAAGACATCATTTGTTTTAAATGTATCTGATTTTAAGAATCTTAAATTTTTAACATTTAGTGCTACTGAAAGTTTAATTTTAAAATATCAATTAAAATATAAAAATAAATTAATTTTTAAACAATATTTAGTTAGCAATAATTTGTTAAAACGCTATGATAATGGTAGCGAAAATACAAAGAGATATTTAAAGAATATTTATAATTCAGAGAAAAAAACTAAGGGAGATTCAATTAAAAAGGAAAATCCAAACCACCTTAGTTCTAATCTCTATATGGATGATAAAGAATATTTAGGTGTTTCTAATTCTTTTATATCTAATAAATTTAATAGAAGTAAATCTTGGGGTTCTAAGATGAAGAAAAAATCTTCTTTATTATCTTTATTAGAATATAAGAAAAAATTTAAGTTAATTGATTCATTTCCTATTACATTTAATGTAAGAAAATATCTATCAATAAATTGTCCTGAAAAGTATAGTAGATTTATTACTAAGAGACAAAATGATATGATAGTTGTTTATGAGACAGGTTATGATGAAATTAAATCTAATGTTAAACTAACCACAAGGAGAGTTAAATAATCATTTATTTATTGGAAATTCTGGAAACCATAATAAAAGGGTTCTAATAACAATATAAACTAATGAATAAAAGAAAACTAATTATAGAAAATAGAATATTTATTTTTGTAACTGTTTATGTGTGTTGATAACAATCTTGTTAATATAAATTTATTAGACCCTAATTGTCAAATATTAAAGAATAGTCCTTGGACTAGTTCAACTGAAAATGGTATACCTAATTTTGAAGATATTAGGTCTTTTGTTGAATTATCAATGAAACCTAAAAATCCTAACTTTATTGAATATACTGGAGATGAAGTTAGTTCAAGGTCAACAGTACAGGATAGTATTATTTTAAAGTTAGGAGGAGATTTCACAAATAAAGATAATGAAACTTACTATTCAACTAGATATACAGATGAATTAATGGGTGGAAATAATTCTACTGAAAATAACTATGAAGGTTTTGGTATTAATAGCGTAGATATTGTATATGATGCAAATAAAATACCACAAGTTACTGTAGTTTTTTATGATTTAAGAGGAAATGTTTTAAATGATTTTAATAGTAAGTATGCTAAAATGTTTCAACTTCCATATCCTATTTTTCAACTTAAAATTAAAGGTGGATTTGGTCCAATAATTGAATATAGATTATTGAAAATAAGAGATGATATTTCTGTTGATGAATCAGGTAATTATATTATTACAAGTAAATTTATTGGAGATAGATTTTCACCATTATCAGATTTACCATTATTATATTTAATGGCAGTACCATATTTAAAAAATGGTACAGATGTAAACATACAAGATGAATTTATTGAAAGTTTTCTTGAATTAACTAATTCATCAAAAAGACTATACGAAAAATTAAATCAAGCACTTGAATCTGATGTTGAAAAAGAAAATGAAGCAGAATTTCAAAAATTATCTGAAGAAAGAACAAATTATCAACAAAAACTAGAAAATATTAAAAATAAAGATATTTTTTTAAATTGGTTTAAAGAAGATGTAAAATTTATAAGTTTTTCACAAAGTTTGAAAGATACTGTTATTAATTATGTTAATAGTTGTACTTTTGATTTAAAAAATAATAAAATAAATTTTCCTTCACTAACAAATATATCATTGTCAAGTGAGTTTTATACATATATCCGTGAAATAGTAGAAAAAAATGTTAATATTTTAGATGATAATGAAGATATAATAATATATGATTATACAACATTTAATACTACACAACTCGTAATAGAATTTATTGATTATTCTGAATTAATTAAAAAAATTAATGATAAAGATAACCAAATATTTGAAAAAGGATATAAATTTCATAATGATAAATACGTTAGAATATCTAATTTACCAACTGAAGTTCTTGGTGAAACCAAATTATCAATAGGTAATATATTTAAAATAATCTTTGAAGATTATAATTATCTAATGAGTAGAATAAAAAAAGCAGGGGATAGTGGATACAATGAGATTGTTAATACAGAGAATAGAAATCAACAAACTTTTGATAAAATGGGTTTTCCAACTGTTATTCAAGATGGAAAACTAGTATATCCAGGAATAATAAATGATTTTAAAAATTGGTCTGAAATAATATTTATTGAGGATTTTATTGATTCATATTATCAAGCATTAAAAAATACTATAATTTCTGATTCTTTATTAAATAGAGAAGAAGATGGTAGAAGTAAATATGCTCCTTTAAACCCAAGAGAGTTTTATACATTCGTTAATAACGAACCATATAAAAATAATGTTGAAAATATATATTTTAACAAAACAAATAAAGAATTTTATCAATTAATTTATGAAAGATTTTTATGTTTGGTAAATATAAATATTAGTTTTACAAATCTTACACCAAATGAATATTCTAATTGGACTAATACCCAAGATGTTAAACAAGATTGGTTAACATTTACAAAGGAATTATTTGTTGATAAAAATGTTGATAGTGTAGAGATTAAAAAATCTTTATTTTTTTTAATGGCAGAAATTGAGGCTAGAAATATTGCATATTCAGTATCATTAAATGATAAATTAAAAAAAGATATAACACAATTATCAAATACTTTTTCTGATAATTTTTTCTATGAAGAAGTAAATGGTATTTTTGCAAATGAAAATCATGAATTATTTAAAGGAACTGTTAATGATAGAAAAAGTTTACCTTTATATAATAATATTAAACTATTTGATGATAATTATGTAACAGTTTCAACAATATCACCTAATAAAAATTTAATATCAGATAGTTCACAACCTGGTGATATCATTAGTTCATTTATGAAAACATTACATGATACTAAAGTTCAATATAAAATAACAAAAGATAATATATTTTATATTCAAGATACAAAATTAAATCAAAATGAAAGTGATTATGATAGTATTTTTGCTGTCAAAACATTACAAAAACAACTTGATGAAGATGGGTTTATATCAACATTAGTTGAAAGACCAGATATTGTAACTACAAGTATGCCAACTGCATTTAATATGATTAAATTATATGATAATGCAAGATATCCATCTTTAATTGAAATACCAAGAGGAATATTAATTGTTTTAGGTGGTTTATTAAAAGCAAATGTAGATTTTTATCCTAATAAAGATATTTTAGACATTCCAGTTTCTTTTAAACTATTAGATTTAAAAAAATTATATATAAAAAAAAATACACCAATATATAATTATTTATTAGAAGAATATGAACTTTCTAGAATAAAATTTGGTTTTAGCTATAGTTATTTTATAAATACAAATATTCCATCTCTTAGTAATGTAGACATAATAAGTATTAAAAGAACTTTAGGTTCACCAGGTAATAGTGAAGAAATTATTGAATATTTTTATCAAAAAAGATATTTAAGTGTTAATGATTTTTCTTTTACATCATATGATAATAATAATGTTTTTGATAGTTTTTTTACTGGTGGTATAGATTCTGATACATTATATACACAATATTTAAAAGTTTTATTACCTAAAGTTGCACAATTTATAAAAGAGGATGATAAAAAAATACAAGATAAATTAAAATCTTTTGGTTCATACATTAATGACCCTGAAGTTAAATTAGCTATTTACAAATCCTTTCAAATAATTTATGAAAATTATCTTCATGGTGTTGAAGAAGCTGATATATTACTTTCGGTAAATAACAATGATACAAGTTCTTTTAAATTTATTGATAGAGCATATAAAAATATAGGAAATGATTGTATTTTAGATGTTAAAACATTATTAAATGATATTAACGATACTGATGTTAGTTTATTAAGTTCAATATCAAGACTATTATCTGATAATAATTTTTGGTTTTATCCGTTTCAAAGTTTTATAACAACTACAAAAAATTATAATACTCTTTTTGATATAAATTTAAATAATCCCGAAACAACAAAACCTGTATTTGTTGCAATGTATGTTGGTGCTTTATCAAGCAATCCAAATTCATTACCAACTTCACAATTGCAAAATGATGGAATTACTAAAGATAAAATACCATCAGATTTTGGAACAGACTTAAATGCATTTTTAGTTAAATTCACAGGATTACAAAATCAATCAGTATTTTCAAATCTTCAAATATCAACTGAATCTTTAAAAAATACAGATGAAGGATTAAGAATACAATCTGAAATTATTAATAATTCAAGTAATTCATATGCAATACCAAAAGGGCAATCATTATTAAATGTTTATCAAAAGCAAAGTTATGTTTCAACAGTAAAAATACCATTTGGTAATATGGGTATTCAACCAACTCAATATTTTTACCAAGAACATATGCCATTATTTGATGGTCTATATATTATTCATAGTGTATCACATTCAATTAACGCAGACACACAAAGATTAGAAACAACATTCAAAGGATATAGATTAAAAAAAGATACAAATCCAATCATAACACAACAATTTGTTGATTTTCTTAATAATGATATTTATACTCAAGGTTTAAATGATTTAGGTGTATTAGGAAATATTGATTTACCAACATTTAACCCATCAGATGATTTTTATACAAATGCTAGAAGATTTGTTATACCAAAAGAAGGATTTGTTGACCATACATATTGGGATGTAAACAATTGGAGAATAGGTTATGGTAGTGAAATATTTGCATTAGATAGTGCTTTAAAAGCAAAAGGCGATGACAGATTTAATGGTAAATATTACAGAACATTACCAAGTGATAAGACACAATGGCCCAGACATATTGATTTAGGTACAGGTATTATTAATTTTAAAAAAATAGATAATGGTCATGTTGAAAAATATAATTATAATAAAAGTTTAACAAAACGTGGTTTGGCTCAATGGGATGCTGCTAGAAATGATGATAAATACAAAGGATATTTAACAAAATTTTATACAAAAAATCATGCAGATAAAGCATTTGATTTTACCTTTAAAAAGTTTTTAGATATTACAAGGGCTGTTAATCCAACAGGATTTGCTAAATTAGGTCAAAAAGCACAAATTGCACTAACATATGTTTCATATGGATTTGGTAGTATAAGAAGCAAAGACCCAAATATGATAAACATAAGAGCAGCAATAGTATCAGGTAGTGATGCTGATGCAGCAATTGCACTAATAAAAGATTTGGCAACAAAAGATGGGAATTGGGTTAAGCAAACATACTACAATAGTGCAAAATATATAGACTCAAATATTTATAATAATATTACTTCAGATTTACAACAAAAATTAATACAATACCAAATTTATCTTTAATTTTTTTTCATAAAATTACGGCAAATCTAAAAATTTTCCGTAGATTTGTGCAATTATGAAATTGGCATATTTATACGGTATTGATTCGACAAATCCTTATTTGTCAACATATTCCCATTATCCTATTACAAAAAATATTTCAATTGTTAATAAAATATATAACGATAAACCATTATTAATTGTTGGTATTAAAAAGGCAAAAGAACTTTATCCCAATAAAGTTGATTTAAGTAATAATCATATTGAAAAAAATATTTATTGGTGTTATTCACCTGAAGAATATTTATCAGAATTTCTAAAAAGATATGAAGAATTTATAATTGGTATTCATAATATTTATTTAAATTTTTTAAATTTTGAAATTATTGATGTTTTTTTTAAAAACATTAATGAGAAGAAACAATTAATAGAACACATAAAAACATTAGACATAGATATTTATTATCAAGTAAATAAAATGTTATATTGTTATTCAAGTATAAATAACAAAATTTTTATAATAAATCTGAATGAATTTTTTTGGTTTGATTTAATAAGTTTTAATGATTTGGATGATTTATTCAATGATAAACAATTTTTTTATGATAAAGATTTAAAGATTTTTAATTATTTCACAAATCTTTTTTCTTTTCAAGATAATTTTTTTATAGAAAAGACAATTCCATATTTTATTTATTTAAAACATCAAAATAAATACTAATTATAAGAAAATAACTATGGAAAATAAGGATTTAAACAATAAACTTTCTGAAATCATCTCGCCAAAACAAAATGAAGAACAACTAGATGAAAATGAAGTTGTTATTAAAGTTAGAGATGGTTTATTTGAACATACTGAAGTTATTAACAAAAAGTATGTAACCAATGATGGTAGACAATTATTGAAAGAAGTTAGATTTGAGCAGTAATTATGAGAGTTAAATATAAGAAAAAACAATCTTATGACAGATTTAGATTTTTGCTTGAATATCAAGTAAAAAAAGGTGCTGTCGTTGAACAAGACGAACAAGATGAAACACCATCTGATGATAATATTTCAGGTAATGTCTTTAATGAATTAGGAGACTCTCTTGATACAAATAAAAAACCCGAAACAGAAGTTAGTCAAGAATCAACTATCGAACAACCTATTGAAAATAAAACAGACGTTGATGTTAATGTAACAGATAATCAAGGTTTTGAAGATACGGCAAGTGATTTACTTAAAATACATGCATCTAAAATTGATAAATTAACAGGATATATCAACGATTCTGTTAAACTTCTTCAAATGTTAGGTCAAAAGACAGATGAAATATCATCAAATGTTGGTGAAATGGGTAATAAGTATAATGAACTAAACCAAAGAGTTGAAAAACTTACACCACCAACACCACTTGAATCATTAAATAAAATGATTTCAAATACTACAGGCGCACAATCAATTGAAGACTATTGGAATCAATATTTTATGAAACATGGTAGAAATGATTTAGTAAATGGTTCTTTATATTATGGTGATAAACAATATAGCGAAAATGAAAAAGGCATGAATTCGGGAGTTTACAAAACACCTGAAATTAGTGATTTACAAATTAAAGATATAATTAAAAATACCTAATGATATTCAGGTCTTACTTTAAAAAACAAGCAATTCTAATAAAGAATTCGTTTTCAAACAATTCAAGAAATCCTATTATTGAACTTACTTATGGTGGTGGTGAGACAAGTGCAACCACTATAATAAGTCGCTATGTTTTTAATATAGACCTAGATAAATTAAAACAAAAAATATCAAGCAATACGTTAAATGAACATACAATTAAATCACATTTTTTAAAAATTAAGAATTGTATTTCAATGAATGATGATTTAGTTGGTGTTGATTTTATTACATCAAAAAGAGCAAGTGGTTTTGATTTAGCATTCATTAATTTAAGTGAAGAATTTGACGAAGGTACAGGTTATGATTATGTCTACAATGATAGACAATTTAGAGAAATTGATTTAAATAAATCAGCAGCTAATTGGTATAACAGAAAAAACCCTCAAGTTAGTTGGTTTCAACCTGGTATTTTTTTAAATGATACTAATTATATTGATGATATTATTAGTGTTACAGGTCTTACAACAGGTAATACATCAAATCAAATAATTGATGGTGATTTTGGTACTTTTGAATTAAATATAACAGGTATCACAAGTGATACCACTAATAGTATTTTAACATCATCAACACTTTATAAGTATTCAGGATTAAATTCATTACAACTATCAAATACTGACCCATTAAATTATTCATTTTATTCACCAACAAACACACTTTTTACATTTACAACACCAATAACAATATCAGCAAATACAAGTGCAAATACAAGTTATTATATTACAGGAAAAATATTTGATTTAAGTAGTTATACTTGTGATTATAAACATATTTATCTTGATGTATCACCTAGTTTAGATTCAGGTATTATATTGAATTCTACTATTGAATATACATCAGCATTTAATTCAGGTGTTTGGAATAATTTAGAATATAAATTTACAGTTCCAAGTGGTTTTACAGGTAATACATCATATACTCTGTCTTTAAAAATTGATGGAACAAGTGGAATAACAGATAATTATAATTTTTTCTTTGATAATTTTGATTTTTCAACAAAAGTTGAAACATCATATACATATACAACAGGAGCAACAAATTTATCAATCATAAGTTCTCAAAGATTTGAAATTGGTAATGAAGATATTGAAGTTGATATAACTGATTATGTAAATGGTATATTATTTTCAGGAAATCCAAATAATGGTATTGCAATCGTATATTCGGCAAATACAGAAACATTAACAGCAGTAAGTAAGAATGTAGTAACATTCTTTTCAAAATATACACAAACATTTTTTGAACCATTTTTAGAAACTTTATATGATGATAGAGTAAATGATGAAACATGTTGTTTAATTTTTGATACACCAAATGATTTCTTTTTTGTATCTCAAACACCAATCACATCATTGGATAGATTAGAAATAGTTGATTATTATGAACAAACAATATTAAATGTTACATCAGGATTTACACCATTAAATGGTTATAATTATAAATATACAACTACAATTGATTCTGAAACATATGAAGATGTAGAAATATTTTATGCTAAATGGTATTATACACAAAATGGTAAAATTAAAATTCTTGAAAAAGAATTCAATATATCTAAAGAAAATCTAAATGATGGTACTAGTCTAACATATGGTACTGAAGTATATATAAATGTATTGGGTATTAAATCAAGTGAATCAATTACAAAAAAATCAGGTGTAAAAAGATTAGTTTTTAAAGCAAAAAGACTAATTGAAACAAAGATTTTAAAAAGCATTATTGGTGATATTGAATTTAGAATTTTTGTTAATCAGGGCAAGAATCAAATTGATGTGATACCATATACTAAAGCATCAAAAGTTAATAATGAATATTTTACAGAAGTTGATTTTTCTTGGTTTATTGCTCACGATTACACAATAGAAATGAGAGCATTAGATAAAAATGGTGTTCAATATCCTAATACAAATTATGTGAAATTTAGAGTGACAAATTAAAAATTTTCACTTTTTTTCATTAAAATCAGACTATTTACAAAAAAACATATATATTTGTTTAAACAATAATTAATTTTTAACATTTTAAATTTTTAACATCATGGGTTTTGAAACGAATGAAAGAAAAAACCGAACCTACATGTCATTGGGTTCAACAAAGTCAAATGACAACAAAGTAACATCGAAATTCTTCGTTGTAAACAAAAAAAACAATAATGGTCAGTATGAAAAGCTTCCGATGGTTGACCAAAACAACTATCCTAAACCTTTTTATGGATTTTTGACTAGAGTAACACCTATTCTTGATAATCTTATTACAAGAACAGATGGCACTAAAATTCCAAGTCCAAAGGTAAATTTTGAATTCACCGATGATAGTGGTGAAATCTTTATCCTTGACTTACCATTTACCTCACAAGACAAAAGAGTAAGTACTTATATCTTTGGTTTTGTAAATTCTATTGGATGGTTAGCAGCAAACAATAAACTTGGTTATGTTAAACTGTATATTTCACAATCAGTTGATAAAACAGAAACTAAAAGGTTTAATCTTGCTCTAAGATGTGCAAAAGATTGGGTTTCAGGAAGTAAAAACTTTAGCATTTATATGGAAGATTCAACAAAAGTTGATTGGAAATATAATGCAAAAGATATTCCTTCTTTTGAAGTAACCAAAAAAGTTGATGGCGAAATGGTAACCATTGACAACAGAAAAAAACAACAAGATTTCTTTTTGAAAGAAATTGAACTTATCAATGAAGCAATCAAATCTGCTACATATGATATTGGAGAAAACAAATCAGCATCTATGAACAATTCACTCACTTCTTCTCAAATCTTTGATGAAGATGGTGATGATAGTGATGCAGAATTTGTAATGGAATCATCAGCTACAGTTACAAACTCAACAAAAAAGGTCAATTCTCCCTTAGACCTTAATGCTGATGATGACGATGATTTGCCGTTCTAAACGGTAATCATTAAGGATGCGACACAGTAAGTTTCATACTCACCCTTACTTATTGTTGTCGCATCCTTTTTTTATATCTATTAATTAAAATAATTAAAATATCTATATGGGTAGAACATTAGTAAACGATTCCGAAGAAAAAAAACCAATTAAAAAGAAAGAGTTTTCATTAGCAGATTTTAAACAAAAGTTTAAGATTAATGATGAAGATGTAAAACCATTATCTTGGTTACCGATGGGTAAAGCATATCAAGAAGTTATTGGTCTTGAAGGTATACCACGTTGTGAATTAACATTAGTAAGAGGATATTCCGATACAGGTAAGTCAACATTTGTTTATGGAGCAGCAGTTTCTGCTCAACAAAATGGTGAACTACCAATTATCATTGATACTGAAAATGCAATGAAAAAAGACCACCTTGCTAAAATGGGTTTTGACTTTGATTTGCCTCATTTATATGTTGATACTGATTATTTGCTTCAAAATTACGGTAAAAAATATAATAAAGAATTTAAAGAATCATCTATTGAAGATATTTCCGAATTCATGCATGATATTTTAGATGCACAAGAAAGAGATGAACTCCAAATGGATGTTGTATTCTGTATTGATTCATTTGGTTCAAGCGATTGTAGAAAAACATTATCTGCAAAGGAGAAAGATAAAGAAGCAAATAATATGTGGAATGCAGGTGCAATGGAACAATCCTTTAAAGGTATTTTTCACCAAAGAATTCCATCCACAAGAAAAGTAAGTAAGAAATATACTGCAACTGCTATTGGTGTTCAAAAGATTTGGTTTGACTCACAAGCAGGTGGACAAGGTGTTGTTAGACATAAAGGAGGTGAATCAGCATATTCAGTTGCTAGATTAATTATTCATGTTGGTGGTGTAAAAACTAGAGGTGTTGAAAAAATTAATATTACTAAAAATAAAAAAGTAACAGCATTAGGTATTCTAGCACCTGTAAAAGTTGCAAAGAATCACGTTTCAAATATTTCATTTGAAGGTAAAATTCTTTCAACAAGTTATGGTCTTGTATTGGAGTCCGACCTTGAGGAATTCAAAAAGAACCACTTATCTGAATTACTTTCTGAAATCGGTGAAGAAGGAATTGATGATGTACAATTAGTACGCATTCAAGATAATTCTAAAGAAGATTAATGGTAAGTAAATTCCCTATAAATACATTATTAATTGATGGAAACTACCTTTTAAAACGGTCTTTTAATGGTGCTAAACACACATTTAACGGAACTCGTCACATTGGTGGTCTCTATCAATTTATAATGCAAACCCGAAGTCTCATCCGTTCCCAAAATATTAATAAAGTTATTGTATTTTGGGATGGAGAGAACGGTGGTAAACTTAGATATAATATTTATAGAGAATATAAGGCTAATCGTGAAGGAAAAGAATGGTATAAAAAGATTGATTTAACACCTTCTGAAATTAAAAAACAACAACAAGAAAAAGAATCATATCTTTGGCAGATGGTTAGAGTAAAAAACTATCTTGAAGAGTTATTTATAAGACAAGTCCAGGTTGACCAAATTGAATCTGATGATATGATTGCATATTATTGTCAAAAGTATCATGATAAAGAAAATATAACTATTTACACTAACGATAGAGATATTTGTCAACTTCTTGAATATGATAATGTCTCTGTTTATGTTGCTAATTTAAAACAGAATGTTACCAAGAAAAACTACTATCTTCTTTTCAAACATCATTACTCTAATCTTACAATTATTAAAACTATGTGTGGCGATGACTCTGATAATATTAGTGGGATTGATGGTTTGGGTGAAAACACTCTTATCAAGCATTTTCCAAAAATTCAAACAGAAAAAGTTAGGGCAGCAACTATTATTAAAGAAGCAAGACAAATAAATGAAGACAGAATCGCCAATAAAAAGAAACCTCTTAAAGTTCTTGAAAATATTACTGAAGGTATTTTCAAAACATTTGGTAAGGTAGGTTTAGACCAATACAAACTCAATTATAAAATAATTAATCTTCTTGAACCTTTTCTTACAAAAGAAGCAATGGCTGAACTTGTTTTGGTTGCAGAAGAACCTTTAGACCCAAATGGTAGAGGCGAAGAGAATTTATTAAAAATGTTAACAGAGGATTCTTATCTTGAAAATTTTAATGCAGATTTTATAAGATTTCACGAACCTTTTTATCCTGTTATCCTAAGAGAAAAAGATTTTTTCAAAAAAAACACGCATATTTGATAAAAGATATTTAAGTAAAAAATAATGAACAATTTTAAATTTTCCGTTTCTTATAGAAACAATGTTCTTTACGAAAGAATATTTGATGCAGATTGTTATAACCCTATGGTTAGACAGATGGTTAATATTAAGGATTTAGTTCCTGAAATTCGTAAAGTATTACAAAAGATTATGTCAATTCCAACACAAAGATTGACAAATGAGTATTATGTTGGTTTTGATAAGAAAAACAATCCAATTACAATTAAAATTGATGATTTAAGAGATGAAAATCTAAATCATAGATTTCAATATTTGAAGGAAAAACACAAAACAAATACTTCTTCTATTAAAGATAGGAATATTAATAAAAAATCTATTGAAAATAATCTCAATCATATTAATGACAAGTATATGATTGTTATTTCTTTGAAAGATAATTCTACAGAGTTATTTTATAAGAACAATATAAAAGTAACCGAAGATTCAATTATTGATGTTAAAGCCAAATCAACAATTTCATTTGCAAAAATTAGACAAATTGAATTTGTGGAAGAACTTCAGTTTGATTTTGCCTTATATTTGAATGAAAATTATATTATTCAAAGAAAATTTACAGTCTTTAATTTTAATCCCGATTCAGTCCTTTCTGAAGAATTTATTAAAGCTAATAATCAAATTGTAAGTGTTATTAAAAATTATATCAAGAAAAATGATATTGATGCACAATATTTAGATTTTGAAATAATGTCTAAACACGATATGCCTTTTAATGATTTAAAAGTATTATCACAAGAAGAGAAGAAAAAACTCTTAAAAATGGAATATTCATACAACTAATTTTTAACAATAAATAATGCGTAATACTTTATCATTAGGTTCTGACAAACATCAGAGAAGAATTTTATTTCATATTTTTCATAGTGATTTCCCAAAGGAAACCATATTAAAACTTGAATCACAACATTTTTCTGATGAAAAACATAAGATTATATTTTCATTAATCAAACAGTATGTTCAGACCTATAACTCATTACCTGCCGAAAAAAATATTGCAGAGATAATAAGGTCAAACAACAACCACACAACAGAACAAAAAGATGCTTGGGTTCATGAACTTTCATTAATCTATAAAGATTATAAAAATCTTTTAGAAGGTAAAGAAAGAAATGATTTTGAATTTGTAAAAAAGACAACAAATTCATTTATTCAAGTTCAAGAATTAAAAAACCTATCAGAAAGTGATATTAAAAATATTGTTGAAAACAATAGTTTAGAATCACTTGATATGGTTCTTGAAAAAATTAGGAAAATTATTAGTATTGGTACTGAAGATGAAGACCCTGAAGATGTGGATGATTTTGATGAAACTTTATTCACACAGCGTTATAGAGATTTTATCAAAACAGGTCTTGTTGAAATAGATAAAATTATTACAGGTCTTCCAAAAGGAAAACTTGGGATGATTCTAGCAGGTCAAGGTGTTGGTAAATCAACAATCCTCACCAATTTCTCTGTAAATGCGTTTAAACAGGGTAAAAGGGTTCTTCATGTAATCTTTGGTGAGAATGAGGTTAGGGATGTAAAACTTCTTGTTTCAACCGCTTTAACAGGAATGAGTTTTAAAGATGCTCAAAAGAACCCTGAAGAAGCAACAAAGAGAACTAAAGAACAAATTGAAAAAATTAAAACAAAAAATCTTGGTTTAATTAAAATCAAACGTTTTCCATCCAATGAAATGACAGTTCCAAAGTTAAAAAATTGGATTATCAAGTATCAACAGAAGGTAGGGTATAAATTTGACCAAATAAATATTGATTATGTTGATGAAATGATTTCACACCTTTCAAATCAGAATAATCCATATCAAGGTGAAAAGGAAGTTGTAGCAGGTATTCTTGATATGTTTGTTGAATTTGATATTTGCGGTTGGACAGCAACACAAGCAAAGAAAGAATCCAATAATAAAAAACAACTTGACCTAAATGATTCAGGTGGTTCTGTCGCAAAAGTAAAGAAAGCACAAGTAGTTCTTACTATTGGTCGTGATTCCGATGATAGAAATCACAACAGGGCTACATTTCATCTTGCAAAATCAAATATTTCCCCATCTGGACATGTTTTTGAAGATTCAACCTTTGATACTGCTTATATGAAGTTTGAATTATCAACACCAACAGGCTCAGTTGTTGAACAATTTGATGATGATGAAATAATTGATACCGATTATGATGAGGTTAAAGAAACAAAACAATTGCTTGTTGAAACAAGAAAAGAAATTGATTTGTTAAAATCTTTATGATTAATCCAAGTTATTATTTTTATAGAGTTAGGACACCTTCCACAAGAGAAGGTGTTCTCGCTTTAACAAGATGGAAAGAAGATTTATTTCTAGAACTTGAAAATGAACATGTAGCATTGAAACTTCAATCAATGCATAATTACATATATACTAATTTTTATGATAGAAAACTTATAAGAAATGCAAGAAGACTTATTAATTTTATTTATGATTTATTTTTTGAACTTTATACTAGAAATAACTTCATAGATGAAGTAAAATTAGTTAAATCTTTTGATAGATTTATATCTGAACATAAACATGTTTTATACTCTTATGATGAAGAGAAAGTAATACTTTATTTAAATATTTTTATTGAAACTTTTTGATGAAAGTCTATTATTATTGCCCAAATATGAATTCCCCATCAGGTGGAATGGGTGTTTTATTTAAACAAGCAAAAATTCTTGCTGAAAATGGATATGATGTTACCCTTCTTTACGAAGGTGATGGAATTTTTAATCCAACTTGGATGGAGTTTAGCATTTCCCATATTCCTAAAGTTAGAATCAACGGCATAGGAAGCCTTAGAATCGATTCAAATGACCTTTTGGTAATACCTGAAGGATTTGGAAATATCATTGATTATACAAAGAATATGAAGTGTAAAAGAACGGTTCTTGCTCAGAGTTGGATTTACATTTATACATCAATGCCACAACCAAAATCTTGGAAAGAATCAGGTATTGAAAAAGTAATTAGTGTATCACAAGGTATTAGTGAATACATACAAAAACATATGCTAGGAATTGAGGTTGAACAATATAAACAATCTATAAGTCCAATATTTAAATCAAATTTAGATAAAGCATTTAAAGTATGTTATTCATCTTCAAGGTCAAATACACAACAGATGAATACACATAATTTGATTAATATTATTAAATCAAGTGATAAAAGACTGAAAAATGTTCAATTTGTTGAATTAAAAGGAATGTCAAAACAACAATTTGCAAATGAACTTGCTGATTGTGCTTTTTGTCTTTACACAGATGAAATTGCAGGGTTTGGAACACTTCCATTAGAAGCAATGGCTTGCAATACCCATGTTATTGGTTTTTCAAACATTGGTAATAAAGAATATGTAAGAAATAATAATGGATTTTGGTGTCAAAATGGTGACTATCATACACTTACTGATAATATTATTGATGAATTAAATAGATTTCTTGATGGCTATGAGTATGATGATTTGTGTCTTCATGAAATAAATACTTCTTCTGAATACAATGAAGAACAGGAAAAAGAACGTATTTTATATATATTTGAAACTTTTAAATAAAACTATGCTACTAAACGTAATTATTTTTTCAAAAGACAGAGCAATGCAACTTGACTTGCTTTTGCAAAGTATCTTATTAAATTTTAATGTTGAAGATTATAAATTAAATATTCTCTATAAAGTATCAAATGATGAATATAATAGAGGTTATAATACAATTAGAGACTTGTATCCACAATTTACATATAAAAAAGAAGAATCTTTTAAACAAGATTTACTATCATTATTTAACGATTCTAAATATACAGTATTTTTAACTGATGATGATATTATATATCAGTCTTTTAACTTGAATAATGATGAGTTACATAATATTTTTATGTTAACGGAGGCAAATTGTTTTTCATTGCGTCTTGGCTTAAATACAAAGCATTGCTATACAATGCAAAGACTAAATGATTTAAAAAACTTCAAAACACATAATTTTTATTATGATACTGATTTAATTGAATCTGTAATATCTTGGAAGGTTGGAGATGGTACAAATGATTATGCATATCCAATGTCCGTTGATGGTCATATATTTAAAACTGAATATATTAAAAATCTTTGTCAAATTTTGGAATATGCAAATCCAAATTTATTTGAAGCAATGTTATCAAATTTTAGTAGAAATGAAATGATTATTTCATCATACCAAAATAGTAAACTCGTTAATTCACCAATTAATAAAGTTCAAGATATTTTTCAAAATTTATCAGGAATGAAATATAGGTATTCGGTTGAAGACTTAAATGAAATGTATTTAGATGGTTTGATTTTAAATTTAGAAAAAATGAATTTTGATGAAATTAATGGTTGTCATCAAGAAATAAGACCAATTTTTAAAGTAAATGCAGAATAAATTTTTAATTGTATCTTGTTTTTATAATGCCGAACCTTTCATTGAAAGATGTGTTGGTTCAATTTTATCACAAGATTATCAAAATTATCGTGTTTTATTTGTTGATGATGCATCAACCGATAATGGATTTGATTTAATTGATGATGATGAGCGTTTTATAAAAATTAAAAACCAAGAAAATAAAGGACTTCTATATAATTATGCACATTATTTGCCAATGTATGCAAATGAAGGTGATATAATTATTGTTGTTGATGGTGATGATGCATTACAAGGTAATAAATCACTTAGTTATTTAAATAATTTTTATAATGAAAATGGATGTTTTGTTACATATGGACAATCCGTTTGGACAGATGGTAGAAAAGGTTTTGCTAGACCATATACAGAATCTGAATTCTTAAATCTTAGAAAAGCACCATTTATAGCATCACATCTTAGAACATTTAAATATCAATGCTTTAAAGAAATTTATATTCAAGACCCCGAACTTAATTGTTTTAAAGATAACAAAGGTGAATATCTAAAAGCTGCACCTGATGTTGCAATAATGTTTCCTGTAATGGAAATAGCAGGATTTAATAGAGTTAAATATATTGATAAGGTTTTACATCTTTATAATTTCCATAATCCACTATCAGAACATAATGTTCATCAACAATTACAATGGGATTGTCATGAAACTATATCAAATAAAAAATCTTTTAAAATGATATGATTAATTTAATTGTAAATACAAATCACGGACTTTTTTCAAATGTATTGTGTGCATTGTCAGCATTGCATTATGCCGATGACAATAATATGAATTTAAAAATAAATATCACAAATAATAGATATACTAATAATAATGAAAATGTTTGGGATATATTATTTAATCAACCAAAAGAGTTAAATACAAATAATGAAAATACCTTTATTGATAATTGGTCACCATATGGTTGTACATTTTGCTCAATATTAGATGAAGATAAGGCATTTTTATATCAAAATTTATTAGAAAAATATGATATTATAAGACAAAAAGATATAGACATATGTAAAGATTTTTTTAAAGATATAGATTTAACTAAAGTTATAGGGATACATAAAAGAGGAACAGACCACTATCTTCATGGTAATTTCATACCACTAGAAAGGTATTTTAATAGTATTGACGAAGAAATTGAAAAAAATAATTATGAAAAAGTTTTTTTAATAACAGATGAAGAAGAAACTGTAAATATTTTTGTACAAAAATATGGTAGAAACTTAATTTATACTGATAGTTTTAGAAGTACTGATAGTAGACCTATACATGATTATTCTTTTAAACATATTAGTAATAAACTTTTTGATGTTTATCATGATGCTTTAAAATTATCATTGTGTGATAAAATTATAGTAACATCAAGTAATGTTTCGGCATTTTCCATAATTGCAAATAATAATAAATTTAAATATATTGATACTGATATTATTTACAAATAATGAATAATTTACCAATTATAGACCATTTATTTGCCCATGCATCAAGCAGTAGTTTTGATGACCCATCAGAATTTAATTGGGATAGACAAAATTTTAATAATTACGACTTTATAATTCTTACTGATGATACACTAAGTTATGTTGATTTTGCTAAGTCACAAAATAAAAAAGTTTATGCATGGTTGTTAGAATCACCACAAGTTAAACCACATGCAATTCATTTTATAAAACAAAATCATGATAAATTTCATAAAATTTTTACACATAATAAAGAATTATTAAACTTATCTGATAAATGTGTTCTTCAAACATATGGAGGTTGTTGGATACCAAAAGATGAAAGAAAAATTCATAATAAAATAAGAAATATTTCTTTCATTTCAAGCAGAAAAAGAAGCACGGAAGGTCATTTATTGAGAAATAAAATTCTTGATTATTATGTGGTTAATGAAAAAGACATTGATATCTTTGGTAGAGAGATTAATCCAATTGATAATAAAATTCAAGGTCTTAAAGATTATAAATTTTCAATAGTTATTGAAAATTGTAGAGAAGATTTTTATTTTTCCGAGAAACTAATTGATTGTCTCCAAACAGGTACAATTCCAATTTATTGGGGATTACCATCAATAGATAAATTTTTTGATTCAAATGGTATATTAACATTTGATAATATCACAGAACTTTTTTTTATAATTGAAAAAATTAACAATAATGAAATTAAATATGAAGATTACTTAGAAAGTATTCATAAAAACTTTGAATTAAGTAAAAAGTATTTATTAGCAGATGATGATATATATAACATATTAAAATAATATGGATTTTACTTTTGGAATATGCAAATCAATTTATTCTCCTCATTTAGAAAACATAATTGATTCAATAAGAAATCAAAATATATCAAATTATGAAATTATAATTGTAGGCTCAAATCATAAAATATTTGGTGATGATATTAAAAATATTAATTTTGATGAAACTCAAAAAAGAGGTTGGATAACTAGAAAAAAGAATATAATTACAAAAAATGCAAAATATGAAAATATCGTATATTTACATGATTATATATTTTTTACACATCAATGGTATGAAGGTCAATTAAAAAGTGGAAATGATTTTTATATTAGAATGGATAAAATAAAAAACATTGATGGTTCAAGATTTAGAGATTGGTGTATTTGGCCTCATAATGAAAATGAAATGGATGAAATAATCAAAAGAGATATAATGATTCCATATGATATTACACATTTAAGTAAATATATGTATGTATCAGGTGCATATTGGATTGCTAAAAAAAGTGTAATGGAAAAATATCCACTTGATGAAAATTTAACATGGGGAGAAAGTGAAGATGTTATTTGGTCTAAAAAAGTTAGAAATGAATATCAATTCAACATGAATAGTAACTCAATAGTTAGATTATTAAAACAACAAAACAATCATGGTTTTACAGAACCAAAAACAGAAACAATACAAATTTTAAAAAAATATGAATAAAGTAGAATTTATTAAGCAAAACTTTAAGGACTTTTATATTGATAGAGGTCCAGAAAATGGTATTTTGCAAGGAACAAAATATGAAGGATGTGCCACACATTGCAGAGCATGTCTAAATACAATTGTAAGGATGCTTAAACCAAAATCAATTTTGGAAATTGGTTCTTGGCATTATGATAGCACAAAAATTATGTCAGAAGGTATGGATACATATTTAAATGATGATGAAGGTCATATAGTAACTTTTGATATAAAATATGGTGGTTACGATGGTTATGGTAGTACAGCAGGATTACACAAAAGAATTAAACCATTGTATTGGTATCCATATAAAACAGGTTATGACACTTGGAAATTTACTGACCCAGGAATTGTGTATAAAGATTTTGTAAATTATGAAAATGAGGAGTTATATGATATGAATCAAAAAATTCTTGAAGAAGTAACACCTGATGGTGGTTTTGATTTGATTTTCGTTGATGGTGACCACTCTTATGAAGGTGCTAAAAAAGATTGGGAACATGCATTAAAAGTTTCACATAAAGAAACACTAATAGTAATTGATAATGTTTGGGATATTAGGTTAAATGAAGTTAGAAAATTTTATGATGATTTAAAAACAATTAAATGGGATTTTGAAGAATGGAATGATGAACATAAAAATGTTAACATGGTTCAAGATACCGCAATCAGTTTAACTTACTAATGATTAAATTAATTATTTTTGATTTAGATGGTGTATTAGTAGAGGCTAAAAATATTCATTTTGAAGCACTAAATAAAGCATTAAAAGAATATGCAATTAGTTGGGATGAACATTTGTCAGTTTATGATGGTTTAAAAACTAATCAAAAATTAGAAATGCTTCATCAGAAAAAAGGTTTACCAAAAGAATATTTCAAAAATATTTGGGAGGAAAAACAAAAATATACACTTGAAGCATTAAAAAATTTAAATCAATCAAATATTTTGATTGATTGTATGGAGATGCTTTTTAAAGATGGATATAAATTAGCTGTATGTTCAAATAGTATTCGCAAAACTGTATTAACTGTTCTTAGTAGATTGGGTATAATTGAATATTTTGATTTAATTTTATCAAATGAAGATGTTAACAACAGTAAACCACATCCTGAAATTTATTGGTCAGCAATTTCAAAATTAAATGTTCTTCCAGAAGAAACATTAATTGTTGAAGATTCACCATATGGATTATTAGCTGCCAATAGGAGTAATACACATATTTTAAGAGTCAAATCACCTCATGACGTATTTTATGGTAGTATTAATCAAAAAATATACGAAATTAAGTCAAGTAGTAAAAATATGAAACCTAAATGGACTGATAAAAAACTTAATGTACTAATACCAATGGCAGGTTCAGGTACAAGATTTAGAGAAGCAGGATATACATTTCCAAAACCATTAATTGATGTCAATAATAAACCTATGATTCAGGTTGTTGTTGATAATTTAAATGTAGATGCTAATTTTATTTTTGTTGTTCAGAAAGAACACAGAGAAAAATATAATCTAGATACTTTATTAAATTTGATTTCACCAAATTGTACTGTTATTGAAACAGATGGAGTAACCGAAGGTGCTGCTTGTACCGCATTATTAGCAAAAGAATTTATTAATAATGATTCACCATTGTTTTTTGCCAATTCAGACCAATTTGTAGAGTGGGATTCGACAGAATTCATGTATAAAATGAATGAAACAGATGCTGATGGGGGTATTGTTACATTTCAATCAACACATCCAAAATGGTCATTTGTTAAATTAGATGAAAACGGTTATGCAACTGAAGTTGCGGAAAAAAAACCAATTTCAAACATAGCAACCGTTGGTTATTACTATTGGAAACATGGTTCTGATTTTGTTAAATATGGTGAACAAATGATTGAAAAAAATATCAGAGTTAATAATGAATTTTATGTTTGTCCTGTCTTTAATCAAGCTATTGAGGATGGTAAAAAAATTAGAACTTTTGATATTCAAAAAATGTGGGGATTAGGAACACCTGAAGATTTACAAAACTTCTTAAATAATTTTAATTCATGATTTTTGTTTTTGGTAATAGTCATGCACATGTGTTTACAAATACACATCCTGCAACATCTGGTTTAGGTAATCAAAACGATGATTTTACATCTGTTTCATTAGGTCCAACTATTGCATATAATTTTTATGAGCATCATTATTTAACAATGTTAAATTGGATTAATGGTTTGAATATTAATCAAGAAAAAGATTATATTGTTTTAGCAATCGGTGAGGTTGATTGTAGATGGCATTTACCATATCAAGCATCAATACAAAATAAAACAAATGAAGAAATTGTAACCGAATGTATTGATAGATATTTTAGAGTTTATTTAGATTTAAAAGAAAGGGGGTATAATATTATTGGTTGGGGAGGTCATCCATCAACAACAAGTGGACACAATAGCGACCCAAATAATCCTATATTTGGTGATTGTTTAACTAGAAATAAAATAAGTTTATATTGGAACAATCTTTTAGAAAAAAAATGCATTGATAATGAAATTCCGTTTGTTTCAATTATAAATGATTTAATTGATGAAAATGGTTTAACAAAAATGAATTTTTTTGATGATTATTGTCATTTAAATTATAATAATATAAAAGAAAAATTAAATTATAAATTTAAAGATTTTTTATGAAAAAAATAAGAGTTCATTTTTTACAATGTGATACAAATCCTAATTTACCCAATTATTATCAAGATAATATATTTTTATATTTATTAAGAAAAAAATATGATGTTGAAATTGTAAATGATAATCCCGATGTTTTAATATATACATTATCACACAATGGTCATGAATCTTTTAAAGACTGTATAAAATTATTCCATACTGAAGAACCAGGTTTTTGGGATAAAAATACATACCATAATTATTACAGACCTAGCGATGGTGGTTATAAGGAAAGATTTAGACGCTCAATAGAAGATGCTGATATAATTATGTCATCATATCATATTGATAACGAAAGTCATGTTAGATTTCCATCATATTTATTATATTATTATCAAATGTATATTGATAATAGAATACCAAGTTTTGATTATTTTTTTAACCATAGGGTAATAACGGATGAAAATTTATTTAATAGAAATTTTTGTGCATATATACATCGTCATAATAGAGAAGATTTATTTAGGGTTAAATTTTTAAAAAAATTAAGTAAATATAAAAATGTTGATGTTATTAAAGTACCTGGTGCTTCATATGAAAAAACTGAACATGTAAGAATAAATTATAAATTCTGTTTTGGTATGGAAAACACGAATAGTGATTTATGTTTTGGCGAACCTGAAGGAGTTAAATATCCTAATATTGGTTATACAACAGAAAAGATTATTGAACCATTTTGTTCAAATAGTATCCCTCTTTATTGGGGTAATCAATTAATAAATAATGAATTTAATAATAATATGTTTATTAATTGGTATGACTATAATAATGATGAGTACATGATAGAAAAAATAATTGAGTTAGACAATAATAAACAAAAATATATGGAGCATTTAAATGGTATAATTTTTAAACCTGATTATATAAATTCCATGTTTGAAAGGTTTTATCAAGTTTTAGAAACAAAATTAAATTTTTAATGAAAATTACACTATTCAATGATAATCACAGAGGTGATTTGTTTTTAAGTAGGATGTTTATTCAACCACTATTAAATCTAAATGCTGAAATAACATTTTACCACAATCAAAATAAATATTTTTTTAATGATATTGAAAAGAAATATTCAAATTTTAAAGAAGTTTGTGGTATACCTAAAGAAATTGACACTAAAGGTGATGATATACTTGAAAATAATTTAATAAACTGTTGGATAGCAAAAGGCGGTGGTAAATATGTTATAAATGAAGGTTGTTCATTTTTTGCTTATAAAAACATGGTTGATGTAATTTATAAACATTACAACTTAGACATTTATAAGAATAATGAAGAACTTCTACCAATTATAAATTTTGATTATTTAGATTCAAAATCTTTACTTAAAGATTTTATGACTAATCTTAAAGATAGATACAAAAAAATCATATTAATATCTAACGGAAATGTTGAATCAGGTCAAGCAATTAACTTTGATTTTAATTCAACAATTAATTTTTTAGCAAATAAAAATAAAGATTGTCTGTTTTTATTAACACAAAATACTAATATAAATTTACAAAATGTATTATATACGAGTGATATAACAAAATTAAATCCAGATTTATTAGAAATTTCTTATATATCAACTTTTTGTGATATTATTGTTGGAAGAACTTCAGGTCCATATACATTCTGCACACATAAAGATAATATAATGGACAATAACAAAACATTTATATGTTTTTCTTTTAATAAGAAAGAAGGTGCTTGGTTTGAAGATGGTAATGCTAAATGGATATGGTCCGATAACCAAAGTGTTACAAATGTTATGTCTTTATTAGATAAAAATATATGATTATATATCAACCAACAATAGAAGAAATAAGAGATTTTTTTTTAAAAAATGAAAAAAACCAAGTAAATTTTAGATATTTTAAAACTAGAGATTTTAGTATAATAAAAAATCACATTAAAACCATACTTTTAAAAGATAATAATAAAATTGTTGGCTATGGTCATTTAGATAAGGATGAAAATAACCAAATATGGTTAGGAATAATGGTTTGTGACGATTGTATAGGTCGTGGATATGGAAAGAAAATGATGGCTGAACTTTTAATTAATCAAAAAGATAGTATAAAATTATCAGTTGATATTGAAAACAATATAGCAAAAAAATTATATGAAAAAAATGGGTTTGTTGTTATAGAAACTAAACCAAGATTTTATATAATGGAGAAAAATAATCGTATTTTATAATAAAATAAATTATGGCAGATACTTTAGGAAATGTTGTTGACAAGTTAATAACTGTTGACATGAAAATGTGGAATAATCAAGAACTTCTTTATGAAATCAGAAGAATGACATTTGATGAATATCTTGATAAATATTTTAAATCTGAAGATGGGGCAAAAAATTTATGGGAAGTCCTTAAAAAGGCTTGTGATTTAAATGTTCAAAGGAATCAATTAATAAATGAAGTTGATGAAAGAATAATTGAACTAGTAAATGCTAAAATAAATGGTGAAGATTTAGATAACGGTAAATTTTTGCAAAGAACACATAAAACATATTAATGATATGGATAATATACCACAAGGTCAAATGACCAAAGAAGAAAGAGAATATATTTATAACACTATTATAAAAAATAATATAAAATCAGCCATTGAATCTGGAACATGGTATGGTGGTGGTAGTACATTAAGTCTCACCAAAGGATTATATGAAACCAATGGATTTTTACACACTTTTGAAGAACATTATGATTTCTATGAAGTTGCAAAGAATTTTTATGTTAACAGTATATATTCAAAAAATATAGAACTACATAATACCTCTTTTATGAATGGATTAAAAAATTTTTCAGATGAATTTTTTAAAAATGTTGATTTAATTTTACTTGATGGTGGAGATGAATTACCAAATGGGTATCATAAACAAGATATAACAGTATATTTAAATGATTATAATCTTTCAGAAAATGTTGAATCTTTTAAATTTTTAGAAGAAAAAATTAGTGTTGGATGTCATTTATTATTGCACGATTGGTCTATAAATATTGGAAGAGGAAATTTTGTTAAAAGATATTTAGAAGATACAAAAAATGATAAATTTGAAGTAGTTAATGTGATAGATGATGGTATAACATTAACAGGTTTTGCACATTTAATAAAAGTAAAATGATACCAATATATAAACCATATCTTACAAAAGAAAATCTAAAATATGCACATGATGCTATTGATTCCACTTGGATTTCATCACAAGGAGAATATTTAGATTTAGTTAAAAATTATTTAAAAGATTTATTAAAATGTAATAAAATTATTCTTACTAATAATGGTACAACAGCTACACATTTATTAGCATTAGCACTAAAATATAAGTATCCACATATAAATAAAATTATTGTTCCAAATAATGTTTATGTAGCAGCATGGAATTCATTTTTATTTGATAAAAATTATGAATTAATACCAATTGATGCTGATTTAGAAACATGGAATTTTGATTTAGAAAAAATAGAAGAAAAATTAGATGAAAATACGGCAATATTAGTTGTTCATAATATTGGTAATATAATAAATGTACCCAAACTTAAAATACGTTTTCCAAATACAATAATTATGGAAGATAATTGCGAAGGATTTTTGGGTAAATATGAAGATAAATACACAGGTACTGATTCATTTGCATCTTCCGCTTCATTTTTTGGTAATAAAAATATAACAAGTGGAGAGGGTGGTATTTTCATTACAAATGATGATGACGTTTTTGATTATATTAATACAGTTAAAAATCAAGGACAATCAGAAGAAAAATTTATACATAATATTTTAGGTTATAACTATAGAATGACCAATATACAGGCTGCTATCTTGTATGGTCAATTGCTTGACCTTGATATTATTTTAAATAAAAAGGAAGAAATATTTCAATATTATAAAAATAATTTAAAAGATGTTGAAAATTTACAATTTCAAAAAATTGTAGATAATACAGTCCATTCAAATTGGATGTTTGGTATTAGATTTACGAAATTTAATTTAGAAAAAACAAAAGACTTACAATTATATCTTTACAAAAATGGCATTGAAACAAGACCAATGTTTTATGATATAAAAAAACATTCATATTTATCAAATATAGACTGTGAAACAAAAAATGCTAAAATTCTTCAATCTCAATGTATTATTTTACCATCATTTCCAAATTTAACAAAAAGTCAAATAAATTTTATTTGTGATAAAATAATAAAAATTATTAAATGAAAATAATTAATTTTTTTAATTGCGCTCATAATGGTGATTTACATTTTTCTAGAGAATATGTAAAAGATTTAATAAACATATTAAATCCTGATAAAATTTATTACCATCATTTTAATAATCCTTCATTAATGAAAGATTTAGGTGCTGAATTTGTTCAATTTGTACGTCATCCAAATAATATTTTTATACCTATTATTAATCCAAATACAGGTTTGTATATAGATACTTGGATTGGACAGAATAGAGAAATATTAAATCTTTTTTCGGGGTGTAATTTTCCATCACTTTATAAAGTGATGGGTCATATATATGAAAAATTAAATATCGTTCATTTAATGAAAGATATCGAATATTATATACCTTCAATTAATTATGAAATGTTTGAAATTGAAAATGCAAAAAATTATTTTGAAACCAATAAAGGTAAAAAATTTATTTTAGTCTGTAATAATGATGTAAGGTCTGGTCAAGCATCTAATTTCAATATGAATAATCTTATTGAAATGATTTGTGACACTTATAAAGATTATATTATTATAGCTACTAATAATATGGATACATATATTAATAAAGATAATTTTATTTTTGCTCATGATATAATTGGTGAAACATCAAGTGGTTCAAATCTTAATGAAATTTCATATATAAGCACAAAAACTTCACTTATAATAGGTAGGTCATCAGGTCCATATACATTTTCTATGGTAAAAGAAAATTATAAAAATAATAAATTTATTTGTCTATGTGGTTCATATGAGTACACTGGTTATTCAAATACAGGCGAAGATATAACATGGACTGACAACTATGATGAAAATAATATTATGAATTTAATTTCTAAAAAATTATGAAATATTAGATTGAATTTATCCATAAAGGTATTATATTTGAATCATGATTAAAAAAATTGCCCACCTTGCTGATGTCCATTTTCAAAATAATTTGGATAGACTAGCGGAGCAAAAACATGTCTCAAATTTAACGATTGAATCACTTACAAATGATAAACCTGATTTAATTGTAATTGCAGGAGACCTTTTTCACAATTATGTAAAACCATTTAATGAAATTAATGTTCTTGCAGGTGATTTCTTAAACTCATGTGCTATGATAGCACCTGTAGTGATTATCGATGGGAATCACGATATAATGAAATCAAATCTCAATAGAATGTCATCAATTAAGATGCTTGTTGAGATTATTAATAACCCAAACATACATTATTATGACTCAACAGGTTTTTTTGAACTTGATAACATTACTTTCGCTGTTTGGTATCATCCTGACAGAAAATCCCCTTGGCTTGAGTTCAATCAAGAAGAGCGTGATAATAATAAATGTTATATTGACCTTTTCCATGACCCTATTAATGGATGTTATCTACAAAATGGACAACTCCATACCGATAGTAATATTGTTTCTCTTGCTGATTTTAAAGGTGATATTGTAATGGCAGGAGATATACATCTCCAACAATCATATCAAAAAAATGGTAAAGAATTTTTTGCTTACCCATCCTCACTATATTGTACAAATTATGGTGAAGGTGATAATGCTTTTCACGGTTATCTTCTTTGGGATATTGAAGCAAAGATTTTTGAAAAGAAAGAAATATTTTCGGAATATAAATATTTTAATGTTTATATAAACGAAGATTATGATTACGAAAATCTAAATATTGAACTTACAAATGTTGGTAAATATAATCATCTTAAAATTCATTGGATGGACCAATATTCAACATTTACTGTTGAGAATAAACAAAAGATTAAAAAACATTTAGATTCTAAATATGGTGAATTCACCACTATTAAATTTGATAAATCAAAGATTCTTAATAAATCTTTAAAGATTAAAGAATTTGATGAAACTATTGATTTAAATAATGATGATAGTGTAAGACAAGAATTCATTAATTTTCTAAAAGCAAAGAATCATAATGAAGACTTTATTAAAGATGTTTTAAGTCTTGATAATGAAATTAGTTCATTAATTGAAAAGGATATAGAGAATCAATTTTACGATTGGAAAGTTAAAAAGATTGTTCTTGATAATTTCAAATCACATGGAGAACGATATGAACTTGATTTAAGTGATAAAAATGGAATTATTCAAATCTATGGCGAGAATCAGGTTGGTAAATGTGTTCATCCTGAAACTAAAATCAACATTAGATTTAATGAAGAAGAAATAATAAGTAAACTAGGTTATTTACCTGAATTTTTAAAATAAAAATATGACAACAAGTGTAAAAGAAGAAAATGGAATCATTGAAGCAACATATGACTCATCTAATATTGTTTCATCAATTTACAATATTACAAATAATACTTTACAAGTAACATTTGTAAAAGGTAATTTAGTATATAAATACGATAATGTTAGTCTTTCAGATTATAATGAATTACAGAATGCCGAATCAACAGGTAAAGCATTCATACAATTTATTAAAAATAGATATCAAGGAGAAAGGCTTTAAAATTTTTTACTTTTATTTATTTTATCACGAATTATATTAATTAATGATTGTTTTGGCATTGGTATTCTAACAATAGAATCCGTTTCAATATCATTTTCCGAAACATATTGAGGATTTGCCAATAAAATAAATTTACCAAATGCAACATTATTATAATATTTATATGCTAACCTATCTAAACGGTCACCAAGTGTCCATTGAACATATACATCTTCAGGACTTTCATCAATCTTTATGAATGGTAGTGTAGCAAAAGTATTATCTGTTACAAAATCTGCATATATATTAAATTCATCCATTATAATCTATTTATAATAAATAGGTATGTTGTATTCTTTATTATGTTTTTTCGGATTAAGTTATTTTTTACCAAATTTAAGTATTTGGTATAAAATTGGTATATCTTCTATTATTCTTATACTTGATAATACAAAATATATCAAACAAAAGTCATGTGGTTGTGATAAGGATAAAAAACCTCATAATGATAAATAATCATCTTTTAATTTTTTATAAATACATTTAAATGATTTAAGGGATTTTTTAATATCTTGTTTTTTATATCTTGATTCAGTTAGTTCACAAATCATATCAACAACCTTATTATTTAAAAAGAATAAACTCATTTTTGATTCTGTTGGTTCATTAATATATTTAAAATTTTCAATTATCGATATTAATGAATAACCAATATTTATATCAATTTCTTTTAAATTTTTATCAGTTTCTATTTTAGTTTTGATTTCTGTACAAAGTCCAAAAAATACAATTCTTATATAATTATTATCGATATCTTCTTCTAAATTTTCATTAATTTCATAAGATAGATTGATATTTCTTTCAAATATTTCTATATTTTCCACAATATCATCACTTGTTTTATCTTGATTAAAATTTCTTTCAGATATATGCTTGGCTTCATTTTTACATATTGTGGAGAAGTAGGAAAATGCCTTTGATTTTACACCATTTTTATTAATCTTTTCAGGATTAAACATATGAAGATTATTGTATGCAAATATCAACAGGTCATTTTCCATATCTTCTATTGAGTATCTTTTAGAAAAATAAAGAAAATATGATTTTGCTGTAAAGTATGCAAGTTTCTTTAAAGCTTTATGTATTTCTTTCTCATATATTTCATTTTTTTCTTCTAATGAACAGTAAGGGCTATTATATTTAATAATAGCCTTTTCTGTTGCATCAGTAAAATACTCCTTTACAGACCCTGGTTTTGCTTTCCTACCACGTCTGCCTTTTTTAACCACTTCTATCATTTAAATAATAGGTGCTTCTTGCTTCTTTACATAGGTCTTATTTCTGTCATGAGGCCAAACATATTCTTTTTTAGCAAGATTCCACCAAAAACTAATTTCATCATTATCCATTTTTGATTGAATTGATAGATATGAATTTTCTCTTCCAAATTTCCTTAAATAACCAATCTTTGGAATAGTATATGTAATACCATCAATGTTAGTAAATCTCATTAAAAACTCATGAACAAAACTAAGTTTCATTGATTCTTTTAATTTACCTGCCTCTTCAAATTTTTCTTTTTTAATCACAGCACCATTAATTGAAACAAGATTATAATTCATTAATGTTTCCATAGTCAAATAACCATGTCTATCATTTGTCACATCTTTTGCCCAATTAATTTCGTTGATATATCGATGAATTTTTTTATCAATTGAAACATCAGCAATCAAAGGAAGAAACATATCAATATTTGACATTTCTTCCATATGAATATTTACATTTTGAAAATAAAAATTACTTAATTCATCATCACCATCTAAAATCATAAAGAAATTAGTTTTAACTTCATCTACAGCTTTATTAATTTGACTTTGAACATTATCCGATGTTTCATCATTAATAACAACTCTTGTGTTTTTAAACTCTTTTAAATCTAAAGATTTACTAGTTTCAGTAGTTGTAATAACAATTACTTCTTTTGGTAAAATACCATCATTTTGATTGTAAATTGATTTGATTGCTAAATCAAATAATTCTTTATCTAAATCATTTTCCATTTTATTAAATGGAATAATCACAGTTAAATCTAATGTTTTATTTTTCATTTTCTATTACTTGTTTAATTAATTTTTTTCTATTTTCAAAAATATTTGAAAATGCTTCAATTAGTGTTTTTTCATGATTTTCGGTTGTAAATTGACTTGAAACCTTTTCCATGTTATCATAAACTGTTTGTGGAACATTATCAACCATCCATTCTTTAATGACTACACCTAGTTGCTCTGCAAGCACTTCAAGTGAATTTGACCAAACTGCTGTATCATCATTTTTAAGATAATCCTTTTCGATTTCAGGAATCATACCAACTACAACAGCACCACTTTTCATTGCTTCAAGTGGAAGTGTACCAAACCCTGCATCTTTATCAAGCCATAGAAGAACAGGAACTTCACCCATTTTTTCAGCAAGTTTCTCTCTTGTAATAAATGGTTCACCACCTTGTACTCTTTCAAAAAGAACCCAAGAAAGTTCAGGAAATTTCATAAAGAAAATCTTTGATAATCTCTTAATAACATTATCTTCTCTTGAAAAATACATAATAATTGGTTTTTTAATTTTTTTAGGTTTAAAATAATCAGGAATACCAATTGTATATGATTGAATATTATAATTTACTCTTGAATTTCTTTGGATAAATTCTTTTAATTGTTGAGAAGTTGTGACGATTGTGTTAAATCCCCAAGCAGCCCAAGTATGATTTGGTGGAAGAGAATCCAACATATATACTTGAGATTGACAAAGAACAATTTTCTCACATTGAATTTTAGCATCAAAAATTTGATGCATTACATTCACGAAAAATTCAGGAACAATTAATACATCACTAGGTGATACATTAATATTATCTTTTTTAGGTGAAAGATGTGGTACATTTCTTAAATCTTCTGATAAATAAGAAGGAATTTTATATTCAACTTCTTTTTCATCTTCTCCTGTAATCAGAAAAGCATTATAGTTATTTTTTCTTAGAAAGAAACAAATATTGTATATTTCCTCAACAGCCATTGAATATACATTCTCTGGAATAGATGGAACATACAAATAAATATTGAAATTATTGCTTTCAATATTATTGAATAATTCATTCAGTTTGTCTAATTTATCCATTTTTTATTTATATTTTTAATTAAAATACGACAAAAAATCATATATTTGTGTTATGAAAACATTTGCCATTGAAGTAAACGGAATTCTAAGAGATTTTATAAAAAAATTTGAACAATTTTATAAAATTGAATTTGCTGATAGGTCAATAGGTTATCCAATCGACCCATTTAATCCATTACTTTCATTTCATTTTGAAAATGATGAATTAGAAGATTTTATATTTCAATATTCGTATGAATTATTTGCTAAATCAACATTACCTTCAAAAGAAATTATTGCACAAATAAATCAAATTTATCCTGAATTATCTGAAAATAACTATAGGATTATTATACTATCAAGAGAGGGTGTTAAAATGAGAAGTTTAACAGCATTTTATATATCAAATTTTTCAGCATCATTTTATTTTGATGAGATTAGGTTCTACAATAAGTTTGTAGAATATGTTGATGAAGATTTCGATTATATTCTAAGTGCTAATCCTAAATTATCAGAATTAGAATTTAAAAATACTAAAATTATTCTTTTTGACCCTGAGAATAAACATGAAAATTATAATAACAGGGTAAATAATATTATTGAAATTTTTCCATTACTTGAATATGACACAGAAACAGATAAAAATTGAAAATCTTAAAATATTAAAAGATTTACTTCCTGAATTAAATATTGAGGTTGAGACTCCTTGTGGGTATTCAAAAATACTTGCTTATGATGTAACATCAAAAAATTCAGAATTTTGGTCAATTGAAACAGAAACAGGTAAAACGATAAAAGTTTCAAAAGACCATCTTATTAGAACAGATTTGAAACTGTTTAAACCATTAAATGAAATCAGAAATGAATTGAGATTTATAAAACTTCAAACAAAGGATGGTTTAGAAATTATCAAATCAATATTATTTAATCCTAATATCTATGAAGACTTGGTTGATATTCAAGTTGAAGGTATTGGTGAATATTATGCTAATAATATTGCAGTACATAACTCAAACATTTTAAATTCTATAACATATGGTCTTTATGGTACTACCTTTGATACTCTCAAAAAAGAGAAGAACAGAGATAATAAATTTATCAACAATAATAACAAAAAAGATTATTCAGAAGTTCAGTTAATTGTTGAAATTAATGGTGAAGATTATGCCATTAGGAGAAGAACTGAAAGAAAATGGGATAAAACACACACAGATATCACATCATGTTCAACTAAAACCTATTTCAATAAATTAGACTCAAATAATGAAATAATTGATGAAAATAATCTTTCAGAACAAGATAAGTCTAAAACACAAAAATTAATTGAACATTCAATTGGTGATTTTGATGAATTTATTACAAAATCATTAATTAATGCGGATACATTAAATGACATTTTAACAACCGACCATGCTAAATTCTTAGATTCGATTCTTAGAGATACTGGTCTTGATATTTTTGAAAAGAAACTTGAACTATTCAAAGCATATAAAAAGAACGAATATAAAAAAGAATCATTACTTAATATATCAGTTGATAGATATAATCAATTAATTGAAGATGCAAAAAATTTAATTCAAGAAAATGAGACAAATATTGAAGATAGTAAAAATAAAATATCTGTCTTAAATGAAAGAATTTCTAATGGTGAAACACATGTTGAAAATACAATTAAAACATTAAAACCAATTGATTCCGAATTGTCTAAATTAGATATTAATAAAGTTAAGGATGAAATTAATAAACTTATTAATAATAAAGAAGAAAAGAAAAGGTCAGAAATCGACCTTTTAAAACAAATTGAAGAACTTAATAAGTTTGTTTTGGATGAAGAACTTTACAATTCATTAAAAGATAAATCAAATTCATTCAATGGTTGGTTAATTTCTAAAAATGACCAAATCAAGGATTTAAATAAAGAGATAAATAATATAACAAATGATATTAGTATTATAAATGGTTATATTCATAAAGAAAATCTTTCTTTAGGTAAAATTGATTCCCAAATTGATAATGATAGATTAACTTTAGAAAGACAAATTGATTTGATTAAAAATCAAATTTCTTCATTAGAAGATAGCAAAGTTTGTCCAAGTTGCAATCGTTTAAAAGATGATGATGCAATAACAGCAATTAAAGTAAAAGTTGATAAACTAAAACAAGATATTGAAAAAATTGAAGATGATATTAAAAAAGAAGTCTTTAAAAATAAATATCAATTGGATATAAAATCAATTAAGAAAAATATTGATAAATATAAAGAGGAAATTAAAGATAAGGAATTAATTATTGAAAGTAAAAAATTATTAATAACTAATTTTGAAGAAGATATTAAAAAAGAAAGTATTTCAATAACTAAAGTAAAAGAAAAGATTACTAAGATTGAACTTATAATTAAAGAAATAGAAAAAAGAAATAAATTCAAACAGGAATATGATAATATTCCAATGTTTATTGAAAATATTGATTTAAAGATTTCTCAAAGGAATGATACACTTTCAAAATATGATATAAATATTATTTATATTCAAGAAAATAAAAAAATTGAAACTAAAATTGAGACATATAAAAGTAAAGTTCAAGAATTTAAAAGTGAAAAAGAGTCTTATGTAAAAAAAGTTAATGAATTTAAATATAATATTGATTTTGCTAAAAATGAAATTGAAAATTATAAAAACACTATTGAGAAATATCTTGAACAACAAAGACAAGAATTGATTAGAGAAGAATATCAAAATTGTATTCATAGAGAGGGTATTCCAAGCACACTTTTAAAGAAACTAATCCCAAAAGTAAATATGTATCTTCAAGGATATACAGAAGATATTGATTTTAATGTTTTCTTTGATAATGAACTTTTCTTTCAAATGTCAAAGAAAGATACTCCTGAAATTATTCAGAATGTTATCTCAGGTTCAGGGATGGAAAGAGTATTTGCTTGTATTTGTCTTAGACTTGCATTGAGATTTATGAATAATAGGTCAAGACCAAATATTCTTTTACTTGATGAACTTTTTGGAAAATTATCAGAAAGGAATGCAATGAATTTTATTAATTTAATGAATAAAGTTAAACAAGATATTGATAAAATTCTTATCATTGAACATGCTTATGGTGATATAATTAATCCTGATTATCTCATTATGGTTGATAAAGATGAAAATGGAAATTCTTTCATAGAATTTAAAAATTAAATCAAATACTTACGTCATTTTTTGAATATTTTTCTATTTATATATAAAATAGAATGATATTCAATAATACAGGACTTACTAAAGATAACATTATATTTGATTTCGACATATCAAATATAAAGTCATTCGACAATAATGCAGGATTTTCTGTAACTAGTTTAACATTTTGGGAAAATTATGTTCTGTCAAACCTTACTTTAACAGGTTTTGGACAGACAATGTACGATTTTGGTCTTGCAACATCTTTTACAGATTCAAAATCTTTTTCAATAAAAGATAGAAATCTAGTTTTCAATAGAATCGGTTATAATGATTCAGAAGGTAATACTACATTTCCAAACATACAACTTTACACATCATCCACAGAAGGTAATTCTTTTGATTTATCAGGTGGATATTTAAGCACATATATTAAATTATATGATAAACCATTTCAACTTGGAAAATATAGAAATGAGAATGGTTTTTCAATAGATACTTGGTTATATATTGATAATGAAACATTTGAAAATATTAATTCATTTAAAGATGGATTCTTCTTATATTTAGGAACAAAATCAGAAAATAAATTTAATGTCGCATTTTCAGGTTCAAATGATGATACATCTAAAATAAGTTATGATAATTATAATTTTATTGATGATTTAGAATATAATGCAGTAGGTTTAAAATTCAATAATGATAAAACAATATCATTGAAATATTTAGTAACATCTGCATTTACAACAGAGATTAAAACAGATAATCCAATTGAAACAACAGGTTGGACAAATATCGTAACTACTTTTAGATATTGTAAAAAAATTAAAGATTTTGATAATGATAGTTTAGTTGATTGTATTCCAAGAAGAGATGGTCATTTTAAAATTTTTGTGAATGGTGTTCTATTTCACGAAATAGATAATCTTGAAGAATTTTTTTGGTTAAGACCTTTAAAAACTGATGTTGATAAACAAATTGGTATACCATTCACAATAAATTGGGGAGGCGGTACTTGGGGATTAAAACATTCATTTGTTGATGCGATTTCATCAGCAACAGTAACTGAAAATATTATTACAGGTAGAGAATTTATTTATCAAAGTGGATACAGTCTTCAAAATTTAAGCGGTTATAGTTATACTTTAGTAACAGGGCAAACATTATTTAATGATGGTGATTTTGGTACTTTTGAAACAAGTATTAATAATGTTTCATCTGATTTAGTAGGTTCATTACTAACAAGCAGTTTAACACAGGCTTATTCAGGAAGTTCTTCATTACTATTAACATATACAGATTATACAGGTTATAGTTTTAGTGCTATAAGTAATAATTTATTGAAATTTACACAACCTATTATCTTAACATCAAATACAAAATATATTTATAGTACAAAATTATATGATAATGATAGTTTTAATTGTTATGTTAACCAAATTTATTTAGGTTTTCTAGAAACTATAGATTCAGAAATAAAAGTAATTACCTCCTCAACATATTTAACAACAGAAGATTTACCACAAAATTGGATTGATTTAAGTTTAGAAATTCAAACACCACAAATAATCACAGGTTTAACATCATATACACCTGCCGTTAAAATTCAAAATTTAACATCAGGAACAAGATTTTATGAATTATATTTTGATAGTTTTACTTTTGATGCTTATACTGTTCAATTAACAGGTGGTACAAATCAAATAGAATATGGTGATACAAATACTCTTGATGCTACAATAACAGGTGTTACTACTGATGTGGTTTATAATTTATTTACAACTGTACTAACAAATGATAATTCATATTTAAAAATGAATATACTACCAACAACAGTAGTATCATCAACAACAATTACTGCAAGTACAAATTTAATAAATGATATTTATCAAGTTGGAAATGTTATTACTGAAGTTTATAATGGTTTAGTTGAAATAAGTGCTGACCATCCATATCAATGTGAAACAACTCTTAAATTAAGTAATTCTAGCGCATCTACATTATCATACACATCAGATACTAATAATTTATTATTAATTAACACTTTACCAACACCAATTTTTGGTACAACAGGTATAACATTTAATCCTAATAGTAGATATGTTTATACTGCTAAATTTTATGATGATAATAGTTTTACAGGTAATAGCAAGTCAGTATTTTTAACTTTCCAAGGTGGATTAAATTCTGAAAATACAATTATTTCGTCAATCACATATGGTGATACGGTTGAAAAAAGAAAATGGGTTGATTTAAAATTAGAATTTATAACTCCATCGGCATTTACAGGAATTACAAATTATTTACCATCTGTTAAAGTTGATTTTACATCTAATTTAGTTAATAATTATAAGTTTTATTTTGATGATATTTCAATAATTGAATATTCACCTAGTATTTTACAAACTGTTGTCTCAACATCAGCATTTACATTTAGTGCAACAGGAAATAACTTATTAATATTTAATCCTGTAAATATAATTCCTGATAGAAAATATGTTTATAAGGGTAAATTTTATGATGATAATAGTTATAATTCAGGGCAAACCAAAGGTGTTTATTTAACATTTTCAGGTGGATTAAATTCTGAAAATATAATCATCTCATCTTTAACATATACAACTACAACATCTGCTCAGACATGGGTTGATTTAGAATTATCATTTTTAACACCATCAATATTAACAGGAAATACAACTTACTTACCTTTAATTAAATTTGTTAATCCAACAGGAATATCAAATAATTATGAATTTTATTTTGATGATTTTGTTTTTGAACAATATGAAGTTTCAGGAAATACAAATTATTTCTTAAATGGTGATATTGGAACATTTGAAAATAATATAACAGGTGTTACAAGTGATGTTATTAATATAATTATTACATCAAGTACAGCATTTACACATTCAGGTAATTACTCATTAAAATTAAAACCTTTTGACCCAATTGTTTCAATAACATACCTATCAGGTTATTCAACAAGTTATACATATTTCTTTAATACATCAAGCAATATTAATTTTGATACTAGCATTAGTGGTGTAACAACAGATATTTTAGATGTTGTAATAACATCAACAACTGCTCAAACATTTTCAGGATTAAGTTCATTAATATTATCAGCAGCAACCTCATCAACTAAAACATTATATAAATATGTTTCGGGTGGTACAATATTATACAATTTTGAAGGCAGTATAAGTGGATTTACATCAGAAATTAATGCATCAATATTAACATCAAGTACTGAACAATTTTCAAATCAATACTATACAAGTGCAACATCATTAAAATTATTTGGTAATTCATCAGGAATTACAATTACAACAGGACTTACAATTAATACGTTTAATCCGATTTCTGATTTTAGCGAAATAGATGGTATACCAACAGGACAAATTTTTGATTTTGAAAACTTGGTAAATTTTCAATATAAATTAGCAAATAATAATACAGCTGGTTTAGACCCATATGATAACTCATTACCTTATAGTGGAACTAGTGGATTAAAAATTATTCCATATCCACAAAAAAACAGTTATGCGCCATTTTTTAGTATTGATAATAATTTATTTTATTTTAAGAAAAATGTAACATTATTACCAAATACAGAATATTATTATGAAGGTTATGCATATGATTATACATCCACTACTATATATCTGACAACTAGTTATACGATAACAGATTTAAGTGGTAATACAACTAGAGTTTCTGCATATACACAAAATATAGCAAAAACTTGGACAGGTTCAAATAAAGGTATTTATTTAGATACTATACCAAAATTAGACCCTGAAATTATTATTTTATCTGCTAAAACATATACATCTACGACATCATCAAATACTTGGACAAAATTAAGTTATTTATTCAAAACACCTTCTGTAATGACAGGTAATACAACATATAAATTTTCAACAAGTATTGACCATGAACATGATTTAAGTGAACCATCTAAAGCTACTTTAGTATTTACAGGTGGTACACTTAGTGCAAAAACAGTAACATCACTTACAATAAATAATCTTGGCTATAGATTTCATTTTGATAACTTTTTTGTCTCATCCTCAACAATCGATGTTTATACATCATTCACTTTATCATCAACAACAGATGTTTTAGTTAAATTTAGTTCATTTACAATAACAAGTAATACTAAATATATACTTAATACTCAATTTTATGATGATAATAGTTATATAAGCGGTCAAGATAAAGGTGTAATTTTACAAATTTCAGGTGGTTTAAATTCTGAAAATATAATAATATCTTCTTTAACTTATACCACAACAACTTCTTCTAAAACTTGGGTTGATTTATCTTTAGAATTTACAACACCTAGTGCATTAACAGGTTCAACATCTTACATTCCTATTGCAAAATTATATAACAAAAGTGGTATAAGTTCAAATTACAAATTTTATTTTGATAATTTTAAAATTACAAATTACCCTTTAACACCATTTACATCGTTTACATTTAGTTCAACAACCAATTCATTATTAAGATTATCAGCTTTAACTCCTGAAGTTAATAAAAAATATATTATAAATGCTAAATTCTATGATAATAATAGTTACAATACAGGTGAAACAAAAGGTGTTTATATTGGATTCTTACCACCATTAAATTCAGAACATACTATTGTAAGTTCTTTAACTTACACAACCACAACATCTTTTAATGTTTGGAATAATTTAAAAATTGAATTTAACACCCCAACTCAAATAACAGGAAATACATCATATACACCATATGTTTTTGTTGATAACCCATCAGGAATAAATCAAAGTTATAAGTTTTATTTTGATGAAATTTATAATGAAAATTATAATTTACTACCTGTACTTTCCTTAACAGGATTTAGTTATGTATATAATACAGGTTATACAAAGACATTTGAATCTTCTATTGAAAATGTATCAAGCGAAACAAAAAATACATTATTAAAAGTATCTACAGAACAATATTTCTCAGGAAATAGTTCACTTAAACTTGCATTACCATCGCTTGTAATAACTCAATATACATCAAATACATTAACAATAAATGATGCTAATTTTGGTCAATTTGAAAATAGTGGTCATACTAGTGGTATTACATCTGGTATTACAATTGATTTGTTTGGTGGTACATTAGAAACATTACCATTTAGTGAAATTGGTAATCCATCTAAATTTATTTTAAATGTAAGAAATACTGACCTTACAGGTAATACATTCAATTCACCTAGTAATACAATTTTTACATTTACAAACCCTAAACCAATAAATTCAAGTAAAGTTTACATAATTGAATCAAGATTTAATGATTTCTTTAGTTTTGTAAGTACATATAAGTATGTCGAAATAAATTTCTTGAATTTAAATACTGAAAATGAAGTTCTTGGTAAAACAGCATACACAAGTTCAGATTCTTTTAATACTTGGTATACATTAAGAACTGAAATTAAAACACCTTCAATAATTACAGGTTCAACAGCTTACACATTAGGTGCTACAGTTGATTTTGGTGACTGTTTCCCATCAATTTATGGGTTTAAGTTTGATGATTTTAAATTATATGAACAAGATATTGTTACAGGTTTAACATATTCATCTTTAACTAATAATATATTTAAATTTGAAGATATAAATATTAATCCTAGTAAAAAATACAAATTATCAACTAAATTCTATGATGATAATAGTTATTTAAGTGGTCAATCAAAAAGTATTTATTTTGATTTTGAACCTACATTGTCAAGTGAAAATGTTATTTTAACATCAATCACATATAATAATACTATTTCATCAAATACTTGGGTTGATTTAAGTATTGAGTTTACAACCCCTGGGGTATTATCATCTTACACGGTTTATACACCTGTAATAAAAGCAGGAAACACTACTGCAATAACAAAAAATTATAAATTTTATATTGATAATTATAGCTTTACTGAATTTAATCCAATTCCTAATTCTATTTCATCATCTACTGCAACAACATTTAGTTCATTAACAAATAATCTATTAATTTTTGAAAATGCATTAGAAATAAAACCAAATAAAAGATATGTTTTGGAAGGATATTTCTATGATAACAATGGATATAATCTAAATACAGAAAAAGGAATTTATTTTGATTTTACAAATCCATTAAGTTCTGAAATTGAATTATTAACAAGTACAACTTACAATACAAGTAGTTCTGCAAATACATGGACTTACTTATCAATTGACTTTGTAACACCAAGTGGAATAACTGGATATACATCTTATACACCTGTTGTTAAATTCAAAAATTCACAAAATATAACATCTTATTATAATTTTTATTTTGATGATATTTCATTCCGTGAATATGATGTAATTCAATTAACAGGTACAACTTCATATACCATCAGTACTGAAATATTATATAATAAAGGAATTAAATCTGTTATTGAAGAAAATTTTGATGGCTCATTTTATGGAAAAATACAAAGACTTAGAATGTATGACATTGATTTACCATTCCCTGAAATTAAAAAGAACTATAATTACTTCTCTAATAAATACGGTTTTAGAAAACTTAAATAAATGGATTTTTCAATAAAACAAAATAGCGAACTACCAATGTTAGAGTTGAAACCTTATAAAGGTAGAAATTTCTATCAATTAGTTGAAATAATTCAAAATGCAACTGTATTGTTTTCAATGATTGATGAAAGAGGTGTTTATAAAATCCGTGACAAAGGTGCTATTGTTAATGTAGAAACTAAAAATAATTTACAATTAGACCAAGAAGATAGTTGTAGAGAAATTATTGATTTTACAATTCAATATAAATTTACAAAAAAAGATACATCAAAACCTGGAAAATACAAAGGTGAGTTTAAAATTATTTTTGAAAAATATGGAGAACAAAAAACTATTGTTGTTCCATTAAATTATAAACTTGATATTGAAGTTTTACCATCTTTTACTAAAACACAAACAATAACACAAACAAATGCAATACCACCACAACCTCCACCGATTGAAATTGATATTTATGATGCAATCTTAACAGGAATATCGGATGAATATATAAAAGTTGGTGAAAATCAATACTTAAAATTTACATAAAATGATAGTTACAGGAAAAACCATAACCCAATTACCCAATTTAATTACACCAACATTAAATACAGCATTACCTGCACAAGAAGGTAATTCAACTTATAATGTTACAGTTGATAATTTAGCAACTACTTTATCTACTGCTGAACCATTTATGAATATATCAGCTAATTTTTTTAGTAATCCACAAATTGTTTCTGAAACAATAGATATACCACAAAATTCTAATGCAATAATAATTGGACCTATAGGATTAGGATTATTAGGAACAATAAATGTACCTTTAAATTCAAATTTAACAATACTATAACTATTTAAAGAAAAAAAAGATGAGTACTCTTAAAGTTAATAATATACAATCCACAATAGAAGGCGGTGGAATAAAATTTGTAGGTGCAATAACAGCAACAACAATTTATGTTGGTGGCCCATCAGGGGTAACACTAGGTCAATCAGGTGTATATAGCACACAATCAGACCCACCTTGTAATTCAACTGCAACTGAAATTGGTTTTGAAACAAGAGCATGTGGTCCATATTCACATGCCGAAGGTTATAGAACATCAGCAACAACTAATGCATCTTATGCACATGCTGAAGGTAGGGGAGCAATTGCTAGTGGCTACGCTTCACATGCTGAAGGTTATTATACATTTGCTATTGGTAATGATTCTCATTCTGAAGGAAATTATACAAGAGCATATGGTGATAATTCCCATTCCGAAGGAACATATACGGAAGCAAATGGGGCATATTCACACGCTGAAGGTGGAGGTACAATTGCAAACGGTGTAAGTTCACATGCTGAAGGTGGAGAAACAATAACATATGGACAATATTCACATGCTGAAGGATATGTAACAACAGCAGTAACACAGTATTCACATGCTGAAGGGCAAAATACTATAACATATGGGCAAGGTTCACATGCTGAAGGATATCAAACAAGAGCAATTGGTAATTATTCACATGCTGAAGGATATAGAACAATAGCAAGTAATATATCTTCACATGCTGAAGGTGGAGAAACAATAACATATGGACAATATTCACATGCTGAAGGATATGTAACAACAGCAGTAACACAGTATTCACATTCTGAAGGTGAAAATACTATAACATATGGGCAAGGTTCACATGCTGAAGGATATCAAACAAGAGCAATTGGTAATTATTCACATGCTGAAGGTGAAAATACAATAGCTAGTGGTAGAAGTTCACATTCTGAAGGTGGATATACATCAACATTAGGACAATATTCACATTCTGAAGGTGAAAATACAATAGCTAGTGGTAGAAGTTCACATGCAGGTGGTTTTAGTTCAACTACAATAGGACAATATAGTTTTGTTCATGGTAATAGCAGTACAGCACACTCATTAAATACAATAGTATTAGGTGCAAATATCCAAGGTTATTCAGCAAATACAACATATGTCGATAGATTAAATATTAAAACAGTTCCTTCGGGGACTACTTTATATCCATTGGCTGTTGATAGTCAAGGATTCGTAATAATTGATAGAACACCAACAATAGTTATAAGTGGTGGTGGTACTGTTAATACTAGTGGAGGTTCTGTTTATGTTGATACTACAGGAACTACAGTACAATCAAGAGATGGTGGAACTGTAAATATTTTAACACCAGGTAATACAATTAGTTTTTCAGGATATAGTGGTTCAGTAATTGTTAGTAGCGGTGGTAGTATTAATTTACCTAGCGGTAGTAATTTAAATATTTCAGGAGGAACAGTTATTATTACTAGTGGTGGTTCAGTTAATCTTTCAGGTTATAGTGGTTCAGTAATTGTTAGTAGTGGTGGTTCAGTTAATTTACCAAGTGGTGGAACTGTAACTGTTTCAGGTGGTACTGTAAATATTTCAGGAGGTTCTGTTAATCAATCAGGAGGAACAGTTGTTATTGGTGGTGGTGGAAATATTAATCTTTCAGGCTATAGTGGTTCAGTAATTGTTAGTAGTGGTGGTAGTGTTAATTTACCAAGTGGTGGTACTGTAAGTGTTTCAGGCGGTACTGTAAATGTTACAAGTGGTGGAACTGTTAATCAATCAGGTGGTACAATCAATGTTGGAAGTGGTGGTACTGTTAATCAATCAGGAGGTTCTGTTAATCAATCAGGAGGAACAGTTGTTATTGGTGGTGGTGGAAATATAAATCTTTCAGGATTTAGTGGTTCAGTTATTGTTTCTAGCGGTGGTTCAGTCAATTTACCAAGTGGTGGTACTGTTACTGTTTCAGGTGGTACAATCAATGTAACAGGTGGTACTGTGAATGTATCAGGAGGTACAGTAAATGTT
>Ga0181356_1000003_pt1 | contig 131819 bp, 157 predicted proteins | sample Fa13VDMM110SN_FD_130104 | JGI IMG/M metagenome (GOLD analysis project Ga0181356, IMG submission 130104) | Freshwater viral communities from Lake Michigan, USA - Fa13.VD.MM110.S.N | ecosystem: Environmental > Aquatic > Freshwater > Lake | place: USA: Michigan | collected 2013-09-24 | reverse complement strand
TGGGTTTGGGACGTTATGCGTCGTGATTGTGCTGCACTGGAACGTGCCGGGTGGGATGTACATCCGTCATTTGTAATACCTAATCCATATGTAAAGATAAAGCGATGAAAAAATCAGAACTACAACAAATCATACGCGAAGAGGTTCGTAGAATATTAGCTGAGGCTGAACGTAAATTTGAAGTAGATGACATTGTACAGGTAGTCACTCCTTCCATGAGTAATTTCAAGAAGAGAGGGATAGTTAAGGATATGTCTCCGTCAGAAGCATTTTTTCTCGTTAAATTTACAACCGGCCAGTCTGGGTATTTCCATGAGTCAGATTTGAAATTAATTAAGAGGCCTTCCCTATGAAAAAATCAGAACTACAACAAATCATCCGTGAAGAGATTAAAACGGCTATCACAGAATTAGAAACAACTGATGTCAGTGGACATGATATTGACTCTAATACAAAAACTAAAGTTAAGAGTATAGTACAGGATATAGAAAAAAAATATAACCTTACTGAAGATGATGCTGTAATGTATTTGTTAGCTGCGCTTAAGCGTTTAGGTTATAACGTACCGCGCCTTAAGGATTACAAACTATGAAAACATCAGAATTAAGAAATCTTATCCGTGAAGAGATTAAGCGTGCTTTGTATGAAGCTGCTAAGCCAGAATATGATCATAGCGAATATCTTAACCCACCAGTTAATGATGCAGTAGTAAAAGACGTGATGAAAGAACTCAAAAAGCTTTCACCGAAACTACTTAAAGCTACTCGTAACGATTTTAGTTTCACTACATTCAATTTGCCTTCCGGCCCGGAAGTACGTGTTAGTGTCGATCTTGTCACTGATCCTAATGAAGAAGCTGGTACAATTAAAACACCAAGGTTTGGTACACGTTCCGCCGTGTTAGTGAGTGATGAAAAGATGGATGTGCGTTTACATTCGCTGCGCGTTAGTGAGCGTACTAAGAGCGAATATTATCATTTAACAGTAACTATATTTAAAGTGAAGAAATGAACATAGAACGTTTACAGCGTAATGCACGTATACCTCGAGAATTACGTTTATCTGAAACTGGATTGCCTGGTCAAGATCATGAAGTGGGTATGGCACAAGCGCAACTACAAGAAATAGCTAAAGCGGCTGTTGAATTGTCACAATTGCTTGGTACTAATGAAATCAATATACCAGGCTGGATTCAAGACCATATCACACAGAGCTATAATTTTATCAATCAAGCCCGTGTAGGGTATCATGAACTATAAAGGATATAAATGAACAAATCAGAACTAAGAAATTTGATACAGGAACAAATAAAGACCGTAGTATCTGAACTTACCGGAGCAGAAATTAATGCACGTAACGCTGCCTTAACAGGAAAAAGTGGTTCTGCAATGAGCTTACCAAAGGGCTTCTACGTATGGCGTAATTCGGGTATGACTCCGGATGAAGGCGGTCAAGGCGAGTATGAATATGCCGTAGCTCATTGGATGTCTGAAAGAGAGATGTTAAAAGTAAAGGATGTCAATAAAATTGCAGCTAAAGTACATAAGATGGCTGGTCAAGTAGCTAAAGCTATTCAAGGAGATCGAGCTGAAGGTATGTCATCACTTGGAGGCGACAGTCCGGAAAATATCAAAATGACTATAATGTCTCCTGATGGTAATGAAAGGGGCATTGCTTTTGTTGCTTATGTGTACTCTACGATGGCACCGAAGCAAGCTAGAAAAATGGTTAAAGGTAGCGGTGTACAAATAAATTAAGGTATATATGAAACTGAAACTATCACAAGAACAAACATTTGGTATTATTCGTCACGCACTTACAGCGGTAGGTGCTATTCTAGTTTATCGTGGTAAAACCGACGAAGCTTCATGGACTATGGTAACTGGTGCCGTTATGGGTATAGTAGCCGTACTTTGGAGTGCTTTAAGTAAAAAGGGCTAAGATTACCCATTTTTTGCCCGTATACGACAACGTATTTTGAACTCAATACCCAACGGGAATACCAAAATACCAGGCTTAGGGGTCGAGTTCGTTAAACGAACGATTTGTGCTTTATAACTCATTGATTTTGAACTATTTATAAGCAGTTCATTTTCAATGAGTTATACTACGTTAATAACCAACGAGTTATACTTTTTAGCAACTTTTCTTACTTTTTTCTAGGATTCGTACCCAAAAGTCCTTATCATTAAGTATAGAAAAAAAGATATGAATCATAAAAATCAGCAGGCGAGCAATACTAGCCTAAATTTAGGTACCGTACTTTTTTTGATATTCCTAGTACTCAAGCTTACTAATCACATTGATTGGAGTTGGTGGTGGGTTACTAGCCCGTTATGGATTCCGGTTACCCTATTGGTATTGGTAGCTGTACTTATAATGTGTTTCAAAACGATATTCGGAAAATAGAATGAGTAAAATACAAATACCTGCCAACCTACTTATGCCCGGAGGTAGTTTCGGTATAGTGAGAGCACAGGGCAAAACGTATGTAGCTCCAGCTTGGGTTGAAGTGCCTGCCGATACTCAATACTCGGATATTGAGGTTGTTGGTATGAACGATCCTTTGCCTGTACATGAGCCGACACATGTCATTGTAACTGGTAGTACTGGAAAGAAATACCGTGTACAATTTGACTGTAACGGACGGGCTAGTTGCGAGTGTGTAGGGTTTACATATCACAGAAGATGTAAACATATCGACCAAGCTATTACAAAAAAGTAAACTATATTTATTTAAAAAGATGAGACGAGAAATTGGTAAATATACGGTCGAATTGACCGGCGATCTAATCACGATCAACGAACGTGATCTAGGGACTATTTGGGGCAATACTTACACGGTTAGTACGGCCCGTAAACATTTCAATGAGATTTGTCATAAGGTGGAGCAACGTGTCTATAACCAGCAAAGCTCACCGGAATGAGAGAGGCGTTTATACAGTATCTAAATACACGGCAAGCCAATGATTTGGCACGTTTTTTACGCCTTTGGATATCACATAAAATGCCGCAAAAAACTGAGAATGAGGTTATAGGATTCATCCAAGAATATATTAATCATTTAATGCACGTGCCGGTAATGTTTGATGGTAGATATCAACAAGCATTGCAAAGTCTAATCGAAGTGGCTCGTGTAGAACTCGAAGTAAACAGCGTGGTTCATAATAACGATTACAATAAAGTAATCAAATACTATTAGCATGTCTAGAAAGTATAAACTTAACATCGGGGATACCGTTACAGTGCGTATGCTAGGTGCGCCTCGAGTAGGTAAAGTCATGTCAATACGTACAGAAGGTACCTATGACGTACGTTGTGCTGATGGGGCAATTTTGCCAAATTGTGACTGGGAAGATACTACTCTAAAAAAGCCGAAGCCATGGTTTATTGTATCTCGAGATGCTAAAGGTACTGGTAAAATAGAAACGGAAAATACCTCAGATCTATCTGATATTATCGAAGACCAAAAGAAGTTTTTACGTGGAGAAATTAAGAAATGATCCATACCCATACTGCCACTTATATAAGGTGTTGATCGGTTATTCAGCAGGCCGTCATTGGCAGCATTATGTCTTGCATTGTGACTATCCTAGGCCTGACGATAAACGCAATACTGACGAACTTAAGCGCCGGTTATCCTGGACTTTATCTCGTATACATATATATAGTATAAAAGTACTAAAAAAGGATTACATATATGGCACGCGGCAATTCAAAATCGACTAATGCATGGACACCTCAAGCAAGAAAAAAACGTCCTGGGGTTCATTCTAAATGCAAATCTAGCAAGATAAAACGTTCTAAAAAATATAAAAAAGTATATCGTGGACAGGGTCGTCCTTAATATATTTATAAAAGAAAAAGGCTATGATTACGGTACATAACTTAATGACAAGTGAAACGTTTCGAGGCGATGCTTTGGAATTTTTCATAGATGAAGATACTGCCATTGGCGAAGTATATCTAGACGGAGATTTGATTTATCAGTGTATTGATAAAGACCTTCAAGATGAAGATGACTTGGAAATAGAATTTAACCGTATTTTTGAAGTTACAGAACTCAGTGAAGAAACGGATGAGTACGATTCTGACTCATACGAAGATGACTACTATGAGTAGTACATATTTATTAAAAACAAAAAGGAAAATGTTATGACATCAAATGAATTATTTACGCAGATGAAGCAACTATGGGAAGCCATTGAACTTAATCACGATCAGTTCGTGAACAAAGGAAATAAAGCAGCTGCAACCCGCGCACGTACTGCAGCGGGAGAGTTTAAAAAACTTGTTACTGATTATCGTAAAGAGTCAGTGAACGAGTCAAAAAAGGCTTAAAAATATATGCCGAGGCCAACTACATCTGAAATACACAATGAGTTACAATTGATCAAAAAAGACGTAGAAGTTATGCGTGATACACAAGTGAAAATGCAAACGGATATATCCGACATTAAACGTGTATTATTAGATCCAGATAATGGCGCCATTGCGCGTGTAAATAAAAATACAGAATTTCGCAAACAGGCCTCGGCCGCGCTTTGGTCTGTCTGGATAGCCTTATTAGGTGTAATAGCTAAACTAATATTTTGGGAATGATGAATCACGAAGATTTTAAAAATAGAATCAAGCAAATTGTAACCGAAGAGTTGCAAAATGTGATTATGGAACAGTCAGGTCGTTACGGCCGGATATTAGATCCAAAGAACTTCGATCCAGTAGATCCAGAAGTATTAGTAGTTGGCTTTGGCTCAATGCTAAGGTCACAATTACGTTCAGGTATAGTTAGTCGTTTCAAAGAATTAATAAAGTCTTCAGAGATGGCAGCAGGTGATGATACACCATATCGCACTTACAAATCTATGTTAGGTTTGATAGATGAAAAGAGTGTATTGAAAACAATGATACGTGCTGAAATAGAAATTGCTGAAGAACTTGAGTCTATGCGTACAAAAGGCGGTCGCCGTGCGCAACCAATTCCAAAACAAATGTAAACAAAGTTACGTAATTATTAGGACTTATAGAAAATAGTTGTTATAATAAAGTAAATAATAAAAATAAATAGTTATGAATTATTACGTATCCAAAGTAAAGATTGCAACCGACACACCTAAGGGTGTAAAATGGGTTACTGAAACCTACCTCGTTAATGCCGTATCTGTTACGCATGCAGAACAACTTATCAACGAAGATTTTCAAAATTCTAATGTTGAGTTTGATGTTAAGTCTGTATCCAATAGCAAGATTTGTAAAATTATTAACGATAAAAAATAAGGTATGCGATATAATGTTGATGAATTAGTTGTATTTCGTTTCGATGGTAGCAATCAGGTAGGATTGATTACTAATCGTAGAACTAAAAAGGGCATATCTACGTATGATATTCGCTCAGAAAAAGGATCGGCATATCTAATGGTTCCGGTCGATAGTAAAAAATCTCATTTCTATATTGACTCTAAATTAACGGAAATATTTCGTTTAAATGATGGTAAAAACAATATGTACGTAGATAAAAATCTAGGACATACTGTGGCTAATTATGCATCAGATATTCAATTAACTGATGAATATCCGACCAATCACTTTGAACGAAATAATGACTTTATATTTAAAACTATTGGTGCTAGATCATACTAAAATATTTTCTATGAACAAGGATCAGAAACGTGTTTTAAAACAGTATCCTAATGCCAAGCTGTTAATGTCAGAGGACGGATCGTATGTAGTAGAAAATAATGATACGATCTTAGCTGAAGAGTATTTTATGCCGTCTGCATATGATACGGATACTGCATGGAAATATGCAGCATTAGCATGTAAGACTACTCAAAACTTTAATAGGACTCATCCAGAACGAATGAGTTTACTTGATATCGAATCTAAACTAAGTCGAATACAAAAACGAAAAAAGAATGCTAAGAAAAATTAAACAGTTTTTATCATCGCAGCCTGAAGTTACAACAGAGCCGGAAGTAGATGTAGAATTAACTATTTTAGACGAGCTTATTAAAAGTGAGTCATTTTCTCCGACAGAGACTGAATCGGAGAGTATAGAATTAGAATACATGCCACCCGATCCAGATGAGGGTTACATAATGCATTCTAGTGAAGTTGTAGGATACGATAATCGAGAACGACAATTTACTAGTTACGGCGTTATTGCCAATACTATTGGATTATCATCTGTATTAGACTTTGGTTGTGGCCGCGGAGATTTCAAAGTATTCTATGCGCAACGCATGGAAATTGAGCCTGATCAGATTGACTATACTGGTATTGATATTAACGAAGTATTAATAAATGCCGGTAAAGAACTATATCCGGATATCGATATTAGAGTTGCGGATTGGTTGAATATGCCTAAAGATCTTAAAAAAGAATGGTGTATCAATGTAAATTCATTGAATTTACGATACGATAGAGACCTTACTAAAGATAATTGGGAGTATTTCAAAGCTTCTATCAAAGCTATGTATGAATGTGCTACTTCAGGTGTAGCCGTTATGTTAGCTTCAGATGTACCGGGCATCGAAGATGGATTAACCAACTATAATCCAGGTGACGTTATAAATTGGGCACAAAAAGAATTTGGTGGAGTAGCTATAGATCATTCCTATTCTACCGAAATGTTTACATTAATTATTTACAAATAAAATCAGATTGTATGAGCATTAACAGCAGGTTCGCAGTGGACCAAAACAAGACACGCAAGTATGGACGTTTTTACGGCTCAATTGACTTTGAGTGTAATGACAAAGTCTCTGCGCAAGTTTTCAAGCACAATTCTTATAGTACTAACGTTGGGGAGTTTATTATTGGAAATTCACGTTTTCCAATGACTATGGAAGAATTAGAATTGATGGAGCAGACATGCCGCGAGGCACGAGAAACAGTTATGAAACGATATCGTTTAGGCATGATGGGACGTCTGGACTAAGCAGATATTTATATAAAATGTATTAATCATTTTCAACCAATTATGATACTAAAAGACCTCGTAATACAAGAAAATGATTTCGATGTATTTGTTGCATTGAATCCCACAGAGAAGATTGAATTCCTGTGGGATGCTATGCATATAGGTACAGAAAAATCTGTTGATAAGCAGATCTCTAAATTAGAGAATGAACATGATGGCTCCGGTAGACGTGTACTAATGTCTATGCAAGAATTACGTGTAGGCCCTTACATGTTAACTATTATGACTATAGATCGTATAATAGTATTTTCATCTGAAAATTTACGTCTAATACGTAGTTTTGTTAAACATATGTGGTATACTGGTTATATACTACACCGACGACCTGATGTACGTAAATCGCCACGAGCCGTTATGCCTAAGTATTTTATAGCATATGAAATGGTAGGCGAAGAACAGCCGATGTGCGAGAACTAAATAGCCCGATATGTTCTAAATAAGAACGATATACAATAGATCTTTTTCTATGAATATCATAAGACCCGTAACAGGACCAAGTTCATTTTTTTAAAAATAAATTTGGATCCGTACGGGTTTTTACTTATCTTATTAAAAATAAAAAATAAGTTATGAATGAAAATGTAAGATTAGGTTATGCCTGTGTCAACATGACATTGACAAACCGTCCAAAAAAGTTAGGTGGCCGTGTTACAACCTCGCGAGGTGTACGTAGAGATTCTTGGTACCATACATGGGACTTGCGCAAGTTAGGTGATTTAGCATTAGCCAATGCTACCGATCTATTGCATTACTTGAAATGGAACGAAGAGAATGACATACGGTTGTTTCGAATCGGTTCAGAGCTTATTCCATGGCATGATCATTACGAACTTACCGACCTACCTAATTACGATGCTATCGCTGCTATGTTACGAGAATGTGGTGATTATGCAAAGCTGCATGGCCATCGTTTATCTACCCATCCCGGCCCGTTTCATATTCTTAGCTCACCTCATGAGGCTGTAGTTAAGAAGTCACTTATTGGTTTAGAGCGTCATTCCGAAATGTTTGATATGATGGGCTTTACTCCTTCTTACGAGAATAAGATCAATATTCATATCGGCGGCGCCTATGGCAATCCTGAGCGTGCTGCGATGACATGGTTACATAATTGGGATAGATTATCTGACAGTTGCAAGTCCCGATTAGTTATCGAGAATGATGACAAGGCTAGTATGTTTAGTGTTAACATGTTGTATAACTTTATTCATCGCAATAACGGCATTCCTATTACATTTGATTACTATCATCATAAGTTTCATCCCGACGGACTTACCGAGTATGAAGCATTGATGTTAGCTCGCGAGACATGGCCGTCACATATTCGACAAGCTACGCATTGGTCGGAGTCCCGACGACAAGAACATTTGCGACTTATTCAGGACACGTGTAAGGCTAACAATATCTTAATTGAAGATTTACATACATGGCCAACATTGGCAGGTATCAAGCGAGAGTTTGATAAGATCAAAGAGACGGCCCACTCTGATTATATTCAAGGGCCTATTGAGACATACGGATTGCCTTTAGATATTATGATCGAGGCTAAGGCTAAAGAATTAGCCCTTTTACAGTTCCGTAATATTTATGCATATAAACAACAGGAGGTTTTAGTATGAGAGACAAAGACAACGTGTTACGCAAATTAGATGAAGCTGATGATATGGTTAGGATTCTAGCCGAATTAGCCAATAAAAAAGCTGTTGATACTACAGAAGCGGTTCGCCGTCTTTCTGAAATACACAACCGTATTAAATTTGCAATAGACCGTATTTCCATTAGTTAACATGAAAGCTAAACTATTTCCAATCATAATCGCATTAGCTGCTTTATCAGTATCTTGTTCTGCAGCATTTTATTCTGTTTATGGACTAGGTAAACTATTTGCCGGCGCTAGTACACAGGTTATGATCATGGCAGGTAGTTTAGAGTTTGCTAAATTAGTAATCGCATCCGCGTTATATCAGTACTGGGATAGTATCAATAAAATTTTACGTACCTATTTAACAATAGCTATATTGGTATTAATGACTATTACTAGTGCTGGTATATACGGGTTCTTAACCGGGGCATATCAAGAGACGTTTGCATCTACACAAGTAGTTGAACGGCAGATTGGGTTGTTAGAATCTAAAAAGACCAATTTTCAGACTAGAAAGGATGAATATGTGGCTGAAAAAGAACAATTAACGAACTCAATTACGCAACTTAGATTAGCTATTTCAAACCCAGGTCAGAGCCAGTATATCGACCGTAAAACGGGTCAAGTTGTAACAAATACATCTACAGCTTCACGTACTCTACTTCAAAACGAAGTTAATTCTGCAATTGCAGATCGTGACATATTAGATTCTAAAATACAATCTTTATCTGATTCTATATCTACTGCAGATATCAATATTATTAATATACGTAATTCAGATTCGTCTGTATCAGAATTAGGGCCATTAATGTATCTTTCCAAGTTAGTAGGTGTATCTATGGATAGAGTTATTAATTGGTATTTGTTACTTATCATCTTCGTTTTTGATCCGTTAGCCATAACACTAGTAGTTGTGGCTAATCAAGCTTTTGATAAATTAAAGCCTAAAACAGCAGTGCCTGTGATAACGGAGCAACCTGTAACGGAGCAACCTGAAGAAGAGATAGATGACTATGAAGATACATCTCATCAATGGTATGATTATCCGGAAACATCATCTATAGTTACCCCTATAATAGAAGTTATTGCTCCAATAGAAATGGAAGTAACTGCTTCTAACGAACCTACAGGTTCAATGCAATCTCCAGTAGAAACTAAACAAGACATTTATCAAGAACCGGTACGATCTCGTCGTACAAGAGCGTATTGGACATAACCTTTTAATTAAATTTTATGAGTAAAAAACAAACTGAGGTGCAAAAATTTGCATCTAAAATTATTGACAACAAGCGTTACATGATTTGTCGTAACAGTGAACCTGACGGTAAATATTGGCAAGGTAAATTATGTGATATTTGGTCTAAGGTCGGACATAATACAACATCTGTATTATGCCATAAATGTAGCTCACAGCTAGCTGGCGATCCTCAAGTCGGGGCTGGATATAAATCTTCCGGTAAACCTCGAGGGTGGCAGTTCATGAAAGAATATGTAGATGAACAAGGTAATGTATTTCATAAAGGCGAAGAACAACCTAAATTGAAAGGTACATTACCGCCTACTCAGATTGATACTGAGTCATCTAAGAAACGTTTAACGAAACAAGAAAAACAAGAACTTAGAGATCAGTTATTGCAACAAGTAGTTTTCCTGCGTGGTAATATTTCTAAAGCTACTTTAAAGAAAGATATCAATAGTAATAAGACGCAACTACGTAAATTGGAACGTCAGCTTAAAAAGATAAAATAGTTTTGACTTTTAATAAAAATGTTATTATAATTAAGGTATGAGTATATACGAAGAAAAATCCAGTAAACGTAAACAAATAGATGAGGAGTTAGAATCTCCGTACGAAACTGTATCACAACAGTTGGCTACTCAGTTAGATTTACGTGATTCGGTTATTTATCTCAATGATGATATCGGAGAAAATACTTTAGTAGATCTAATGATACGAGTACGGGCTATACTTAATAATCGTACTAGTGATACACGTAATGAACCTATCAATCTTATCATTAATTCTAATGGTGGAGATGTATATGAAATGTTAGGTATTATTGATTATATTGAGTCATTATCAGTACCTATTAATACTATTTGCCGTGGAAGAGCTTTTAGCGCTGCCGCTGTAATTTTAGCATGTGGTACTGGTGTACGTATGGCTAGTAAACGATCATGTGTTATGTTCCATGAATCGATTAGTTTTATGGATGGCATTAAAATAAGTGATATGTCTGCATATATCAATAATCTTAATTCATTGGAAAATGATGTATGTAATTTATTAGCTTCTAAATCTAATAAGAATGCAGATTGGTGGAAACAGCAACAGAAAACAGATTTGTTTTTGTCAGCTGAACAACTAAAACAATATGGAATAATTGACGAAATAATTTAAATACTATGAGTTTAACAGCAGAACAAATACAACAAAATTGGATTGAGTTTCGTAAAAGAATTAACGAACTATTTCCTACCCGAGCAAAAGAAATAAATGCTATGTATGATCATTTGGAAGAACGAATGATGATGATGCCAGCAAGCGGAACAGATCACTTCCATAATGCATTTGAAGGTGGGTATATTGATCACGTGTTACGTGTTATGGATTGTACTACCAAATTATATGAGTCTTGGAAAGAAATGGGTGCAGATGTTAATAACTTTTCATATGAAGAATTAATGTTTGCTGCTATGCACCATGACTTAGGTAAAGCAGGATTTCCAGGCGAGGGCGAAGAAGTATACATTGTAAATGATTCAGAATGGCATCGTAAGAATCAAGGTAAAATGTACAAGCATAATTCCAATATTCCATTTACTATGGTACCAGATCTTAGTTTATGGACATTGCAAAATTTTGGAATTAAAACTTCTTGGAATGAAGCGCAAGGCATACGAATTCATGATGGAATGTATGATGATGCAAATAAAGCTTATTTTGTATCACGTAGCGCCGATTCAAAATTGCGTACCAATTTGCCATTGATTTTGCATCACGCAGATCATATGGCAGCTCGAATTGAATATGAAATGTGGCGCGATAAACGTCCGTCAGCAAAAACAACTATACCTAGTACTAACACTAGAAAATCAACGTTAGCTAATACTGCAGCGTTTGATATTTCTAAGATTTTTGGAGAATAATTATGATAATAACGTTAATATCGTTATTAGTAGTCGTATTATCGGTAGCCATTTATATAGTAAGAAACTTACTTAAAAAAATGGAAACGTTAGAAGATAATATCGATGAACTAGTTAAAAATATAACAGAGTATGATTCATTTTATGAAGACTTAAAACGTCGTGTAAATGAATCTAATTCTAGATTAAAACAAATAGATCGTTTAGGCTCATTTGAAGCTGATGATGAGACGGGGGTAATCTTTAAAGAACTTAAAGATATTGTAAATGACTTGAATGAAAGGTTTTAAATGTCGCCAGTAGAACAATTTTATGCTGACTTAGATGTACAGGATACCGTAACAAAACGTGGACGTAAAGCTACTAACATGTACTTTACTCTTACAACTGAAAAAGCAATTATAGCTTATAATAAAGAAACTGATTATGCATTACGTAATAAAATTTATCGTGAGCATATTGACTATGCATTTAATAAGTTAGTAGAAAATATTTATCATACGTTTAAGTTTAGTTATTTTGACGTGCCGTATGAAGATGTTAAATGTGAAGTAGTTGCATTCTTAAACGAGAAAATTGGGAAGTATACGGAAGGTAAAGGTAAAGCCTTTAGTTACTTTGGACGTATCGTTAAGAACTATCTCATTATTCAAAACAATGCAAATTACGCTAAATTGAAGCGTCGAGTAGAAACTACGGTTATAGACGATGATCGTAATTTATCGTTAGAAATGTCTATATCTTCTTATCAAGAGTCCTTAAAAGATTTTACAGATCTATGGGTAAGTTGGTATGATGAAAATATGGACAATGTATTTACTAACAAACGTGATGTGTTGATAGCCGATACTATTCTAGAAATATTTCGTATTCGTGATAGCATTGAAAACTTTAACAAGAAGTCTATCTATATCTTAATACGTGAACGTACAGGTCTTAAAACCCAAAATATTACGCGTGTTCTTAACGTAATGCGTAATGATTTCGAGAAAATGTTCACTAACTATCAGAAATCAGGACTAATTCGGTAACATTTATATTTATATAAAAGGTTATCAATGGCATCTACAGATTTTGAATTGTTCAAAGGTACTACACTTTCAGATCTAATGAAAGATATTTACCATAATTCAAAGAAAAAATCTAGACAGATCGATGGTCTAATTCAAGAACTACAACCGTTAGTTAAGAACGTTGGCGACGCTGCAGTAATAGTCCCAATGATCAAAGAGTATTTAGAAGTATCAGTAAAAAATGATGATGCGTTAGTTAAATTAGCTGCGGTAGTACAACGTTTATTATCGGTCGGTAGTCGTGAAGAAGGCGGTAGCGAGTTTATGCTTTCCGACGAGGAACGTACTCGTTTATTGCAAGAAGCTGAAGCTGAAATAAAAGCTATACAACGTAAATCGGAGTCTGAATGATAACGATTGCTCAGGTTGTCGATACATCCACGGCATATAAAACTACAAAGCATAAAACTCAACCCGACCGCGGAGATTTCCCGTTAGGTACTATAAAGTTACGTGGAATATCCCGAAATCAAACTACGGAAGAATTTTATGCATATCCTGCCGTTAATACTTTAACAATACCATTGCTAGGTGAATTAGTTTTATGTTTTAGATCTTTAAGTGATTATGGTAATGGCGCTGATTTAGAAAATGCTTGGTTTTATTTGATGCCAGTTAATACGCACGGTAATGTAAATCTTAATCCTTTATTAGATTTATATACAGTGCCTGCGGGCGGCGGAGGTGGACGTTATACGTCGACAGCTGCACCTAAGAATGTAGAAGTCAATGATTATAAACCTGGAGAAACGTTCGAGGAAAATACTCAAGTAAAAAATATACAGCCGTATGAAGGTGATATATTATTTCATGGTAGATTTGGGCAATCGATTCGATTAGGTTCAACTGTTACTGGAAATTTATCACAATACGCAGAAAAGTCATGGTGGTCTAACAATACCGCTAAAGGATCTCCTATAACTATTATAAGTAATGGACATAAAGGTCAGGGAGGCCCTAACAAATATATAATCGAAGATCCGGAAACTACAAAAAGTATTTTTGTTCTTAGTGCTGATCAAAAATTAAAATTTACTCCTTCACAAAAACAAATAGGTGTTGGCGTAACGCCTGTAGCTAATTACAATAAAGCTCAAGCTATTATTTCTTCCGATCGTTTAATCTTTAATTCTAAATTAGATGAAATAATTTTATGCGGTAAAAAAACCGTTAATGTAGTTACTCCAAAATGGCAAATGGATATGGATAAGTTGTTTACTATTTTAGAAAAGACTTTACAGCAGTTAGCAGATTTAACTTCAGGTAAAGCTCAATTTCAAACTCCGATGGGTGGCCCAACTTTAACAGCTACTAATTTAGCACAAGTACAACAATTGGTAACAGAATTAAAAACAATGAAACAATAAAGGATTGATATGCCATTATCATCAGCACAGCCTGGATTAGAAGCTCAAATATTTGCAGCTTTAAAAAAAGCCCAGTTATCGAAAGATCCTCAATCTGCTACACAAACGCTAGCAAAAGATTTAGCTCGCGCAATACACTTATATGCATTACAGGCACAGGTCAATCCAGGCCAAGTTGTAATAACTCCACCAGGTGTTGTTATACTTGGGGCTAGTGCAGCTGGGCCAGTAACCGGGGCAACAGCGGCACCAGGGACAGGTACGACTACATCGCCCGGAACTTTATCATAAACATATTTATTTAAAAGGATATTATGGATACCAAGTCTTTTATAAAGGCATTACGTACTATTATTCGTGAAGAAGTGCAGACAGCTGTACGTACTGAATTACGTAGTTTGTTAACAGAACAGACAAAACAAACATATTCTCCTCCGGTTACAGAAACAGTAATGCATTCTAAGAAACAATCACAGAAGCCTAAATCTTTTGTAAAAGATCCGTTACTTAACGATTTGTTAAATGATACGGCATCACGCCCATTAAATTTATCCGAAAGTAGTACTTTATCATTTACTTCGGATATGGCTCAAGCCTTCGGTGTTATGCGTAACCAGCCGACAGCGGTAGCTCCAGCACATGATTTAGACGGCCGTCCTGTAGACGTTAATAACGAACAAGTAGCTACAGTAGTTAATGCTATGACTAAAGATTATTCAGCATTAATGAAAGCTATCGATAAGAAGAAAGGACGTTAATGGTAAGGACCATTTATCAATACAAACCGTTTATCGATCCTAGTTCAACAGCTGTTGGTATAAAATTACCATTTAATCAATCGGCTATTAGCAAAAATGATCGTACTGCTATAGTCGGTAATGTATTAAGTGGTTCATTTCAAACAACGGGAGGTAAAGGAGTATTTTCTTTATCTTATACTACCGAAGATCAAGCTATTAGTAATCTTACAAATTTACTACTTACTCGTAAGGGTGAACGATATATGCAACCAAATTTTGGCACTGATATATATAATAGTATATTTGAACAAAATACTGAAGTATTAGCTGATAATTTGCAGTCTAGTTTAGAAGAAGATATTAATTTCTGGTTACCGTATATAACATTGATTAATGTCAATGTATTTCGTGAGTCACGTAACGAAAATGCTTTGAATATACGTATTGTATTCCGAGTTACAAACGTAGGAGCTAATTTAGTAATAAATGTATTAGCTCAAGAAAATACAATAATAGTATCACAAGCCACTCCACAAGTTGACGCTAATCGTCAATTAACGGCTGTTGGAGTGTTTGCATCTAGGAGAGTTTAATGGATTTAGTTAAAAAGGATGTAAAGTATTTAAATAAAGATTTTGCTCAGTTTAGGCAAAACTTAATCACGTTTGCTAAACAGTATTATCCTAATACTTACAATGATTTCAATGAATCATCGCCTGGCATGATGTTTATAGAAATGGCATCATATGTAGGCGATGTTTTATCATTCTATGCAGATCAAAGTTTTCGCGAATCAGTTTTATCTAGCGCATTAGAAGAAAGTAATGTTTTAATGTTGTCGCAGTTGTTCGGATATAAACCTAAACTTAATACTCCTGCTATTGTAGATTTAGATGTATATCAATTGATACCGGCAATAGGTACTGGTGTTAACGCACGCCCTGATTTCCGTTACAGTCTGAATATTAGACAAGGCATGCAGGTAGCTACAGATTCTGCCACAGCACCGATAAAATTTCGTACAATACAAGATGTTGATTTTACATTTAGTAGTTCACTGAGTCCTACGGATATATCTGTATATGAAATTGACGGTTCAGGCAATGTACAATACTATCTTTTAAAAAAATCTGTACAAGCTGTATCTGGGGAAGTTAAAACTTCTACATTTACTTTTGGAGATCCTAAGCCGTACGATAAAATAGTATTACCTGAAGCTAACGTATTAGATATAATTAGTGTTACTGACGATGATGGAAACACATGGTACGAAGTTGATTATTTAGCTCAGGATACAGTATTTGATGATGTAGCTAATATTCCTTATAATGATGCAGAACTTTACATTTACAGAAGTTCAACTCCTTATTTATTAAAATTACGTAGATCGGCTCGTAGATTTGTAACACGTGTACGTGAAGATAATCGTATAGAATTGCAATTTGGATCTGGAGTTAGTTCGGATGCAGATGAAGAATTAATACCTAATCCTAAAAATGTCGGATTAGGTTTAGAGTATTTATCGCGTACTACTAATTCAAATTTAGATCCCAGTAACTTTTTGTATACTAGTACATATGGATTAGCTCCTAATAACATTGTATTAACCGTTACTTATAGTGTCGGTGGATCTGTCAATGATAATGTTGCGTCTAATACACTTACTAAAATAGATTCTATAACCTACAATACAGCTACTGAATTATATGGATTAAATTTAACTAGTACTAAAGATTCTGTCGCCGTTAACAATCCTATTTCTGCTACAGGCGGTAAAAGTAAAGAATCACTTGAAAGTATACGACAAAATGCTATGGCAAGCTTTGCAGCTCAAAATAGAGCTATCACGCGCGAAGATTATATAACTAGATGTTATGCTATGCCGGGACGATTCGGTTCTGTTGCAAAGGCTTATATTGTAAGTGATTTTCAATTAGATACAAGTGATCGAGACTATCCTAGAGATACTATTGCTAATCCATTAGCATTAAATTTATACGTATTGTCATACGATGCTAATCGCAACTTTACAACCCTTAATCCAGCTACACAAGAAAATCTACGTACATATCTGTCTAATTATCGTATGCTAACAGATGCTATTAATATAAAAACTGCATATATAGTTAATGTAGGAATAGAAGTAGATATTGTACCTGTACCTAGTTATAATGCTAATGAAGTTATTTTAACTTGTATCAATAAGCTTAAGCAAATGTTCGATCCAGATCGTTTGCAGATTAATGGATTAATTAATATTTCTAACATTACAAGTGAATTAGATAGATTACCAGGTGTGCAGTCTGTAGCTAAATTTGAGATGAAAAACTTGTTTGATAAGAACTTAGGATATTCAGGTAACGTGTATGATATGGTAGGAGCTACTAAAAACGGTATCATATATCCTAGCCTAGATCCTTGTATATTCGAAATAAAATATCCTAACGCAGACATTAAAGTCCGAACAGTAAAACCGTAAAGAGTAACGCATGTACCACTTATATTATCCAGAACGAGATACTACATTATACGAACGATATCCGGCGAAGAACACGGGTATAGATCCTATTTTAGATTTAATTAAACATGCATCAGGATCATTGTTTGAACGTCAAATTCAAGGCGCTAATTACAACTCTAGATTTCTATTAGATTTTGGATCTCAAATAACAGCAATTCGTAATGCTATCGTTGCTGGAGATATTCCGCCGATAGGCCTTAAGTCTCAAAATTCTGCATCTGTTTACTTAAATATACGTGCTGCACAAGCTACAGATTTACCTATAAATTATACTATTTATGCATTTCCTGTTTCTGAATCATGGACAAATGGTAATGGTAGATTTGATAATGTACCTGACATATCTAATGGGGCATCGTGGTATTATCGTGACAATGCTAACCAAGCTACTTTTTGGAAGACTGGATCGGCACATAGCAAAAATGATTTTTCTAATACAACTACGTTAGGTGGCGGTACATGGATTACTGGATCTGGATATGAGGCTAGTCAATCGTTTACATATGAAGAGCCTGATGTTCGTATGGATGTCACTAATATCGTTAAACGTTGGGTTGACGGTACGATTCCTAATCATGGCTTTATAATTAAAAGATCTAAAACAGATGAAAATTCATATGATGTATTAGGTACCGTAAATTTTTACGGTTTAGATACTCATACAATTTACATACCTAGACTAGAAGTAGCTTGGAATGATTCCGTATTAAACGGCACCGGATCTAAAGATGAAATTTCCGATAACATTTTTATACCGTATATAAAAAATATACGTAATGAATATCGAGAATCGGAACGTGCTATATTTCGTATAGGAGCTCGGCCAGAGTTTCCTACAAAGACATATGCTACTAGTTCGAACTATTTGATTGATTTTCGTTTACCAACATCTAGTTATTACAGTATACAAGATGCGGTTACAATGGAAACTATTATTCCGTTCGATACAGATGCTACTCAAATATCATGTGATGATAAAGGTAGTTTCTTTAAATTACGTTTAAACACATTTCAACCAGAACGTTACTATAAAATAGTTTTGAAAGTTGAACGTGATGGGGGTGATGATGTGCAAGTGTTTAGTGAAGGTTTTTATTTTAAGGTAGTTAGATAATGGCTAGTAATAGATTTATAGATAGGGACAATCCTAAAGAAACGTCACGTGTAGATTTAAATACTACACTATTAGACATTATGCAGAAGGAGTTTCCAAACGATCCTTTGTATAGTCAAGGATATTTAACTCCTAAACAAATTACACAGCTTAGTACATATGTAAAGCCGGTTAATGAAAGGGAAGTAACGGTAGCAATGCGTGATAGTTATAATGTATTGCAAATGACATCTGGGTCTAAAACATATGCCGAATATACTTTAGATAAATCATATCCGACAATTAACGATACAGACTTAGACAATTTTATTGACGATGGCTGGGATTTTTATGTTAAAACAAATCTTCCTAGACCGATACCGCCGACAGGTTTATTTCTTATTAATTCTGAAATAGAATTGAATCCGGTAGATTGGCATGATGCGTATCTACAATATGGCCCAACGACAATAACTGCACGTTTAGGTGCCGTACCTCCCGATCCAGAATCTGTGGTACGGTCTACGTTCTGTGTATACTATGTGGAAAATGGTAGAGCATTACCTATACCTAATTATCAAACATTAGAAGTAATGCTAGTAGAACGCGGCAAGACATATAGTGATATTCGAGAAGCTACTCCGGAACAAATACAAGAATTTGATATGGTGTTAGATGGCACATTTGAGGGCGATCGTACTTTAGGTAAGCCTAACCCCATCGAAGAATTTGAGTTTCGTAAGGTATTAGATCGTAGTAACGATTGGAATTATCAAGTACGTTTTGAGAGTGGCTATCGGCCAAAAGCTCCATTTTATCGTGATCCAGGCGATTATTTAAAACCACGCGGTTATGTAGGTACAGGGGCTAGTGACATATATTTAGCTGAAGATCCTAGGGATTTGTATTTCGATCAAGTATTTCAAAAACAAACATACCGAGAAAAGCTACGTGTAAAATACGAAGGTAAAATGGTTATCCTGGACTGGCCAGTACCGTACAATGACACTCTAGTAAATAGCGGCACGACAGATGTACAAGGTGACGATTTAATCTTTGGATTACGTATGATGATCAACGGATTCTGGAAACAAGTCACTGACGAAGATGTGGCTCGTACATATGCTGCACTAAACAATCTTAGTTTAAGTAACTATCAAATTGGACAGGGACGTTACAGTGAAAATGGTTGGTTAAATTTGTTAGTAGAGGCTGGCGGTATAGAAGTATTAAAAAATGACGGTATCAATAGTCCGATCTGGAATGATTTTCCTCATATTGTAGAAGCGGATCGTTTAGATATTTTTGAATATCGTAATTACATAGATAATTACAGTAATAGTGGAGAACCATTCAATATTGAATATTTAAAACCGTATGAGCCAGAAGGTAGTATTGCATATTATCCGCCTATACGTTTACGTGTACTACAACAACAGGCTGCAGCACAAGCTGAAATCGAGTCGATAAAAGCTGATATACAAGAATCATGGCCGCGTTTAGCGGCTCGTACATTATCATTGTCATCACTAGTTAATAGTCAGCCAACCGATGGCTATACAGTACTGTATAGGAATAAGTTAGGTAGCCCGGCAGCTCAGCCATCGATAGATGACTTAAACACTCCTTTATATAAAATTCTAACAGCTGACGAACCATATCGTTATGTTAAACGCCAAAATAACGGTAACCTTGTTGAACAGGCGACATCTATTAGTTTATTAGGATTATTCGAAGGTACTGTACAAATATCTCGAAACTTCAAGCCTTATCAGGAAAATGACATTTTTGGTATTAATCGGTCCGGATTAGTACATAGTGTTGCTACTGATGAACGATTAGGTAATATCGGATATGCACAGCTACCTAGACGTGGTGATAGTAATTCTAACCGTGTTAATTCTTTAACGAGAAACACGGCATATGTTAAACGTATGGTTCGTGCAGCTATAATAAGTTATAATAAAGGCAGTGGTAATTATTGGAAAGATGACTCTAACAAAGATTACTTTGATATGGACCCGTTATATACTGAAGCAGAACGTGTAGATAAACTTATCAGTGAGTTACGAACAGATTTACAACTAGCTAAAGATTTTGTATTAGAAATAGATGATTTATTATTTGCTGCCGATTCGTTAGAGGCATTCCAAGATATTTATAATAGAATGATAGCTCTAGAAGATGATTTATCTGCTGTTAGTGAACAAGCTCTAAATGATTGCAATCAATGCCGTATTAAGATCGAGGCTACATTTAAAACATTTATGGAAAAATTGTACAATTCGGTACAATATTTCAGACAAAAAGTGCATGACGAAATTGGTAATGCTAGTAAATTTGGAGTAGAATGGCCTAGTTCAGCTATTCTTCTTATGAATATACACTTACCTGGCAAAACATTTGATAATTATTTACCGACAAATAGCTAAGATTAAATATGTCATTAGAACGATTTACAAACAAAGACGATATTCTTTCAATTGACGGAGTTACGCGTGGTATAGTATGGAAAAAGGCAGATGTTGAATTACTTAGTTTAGATACTAAAAGTGTTACTCCGGAAGGGGTATCGGAAGTAGAAGTTCATGCCTATTCTAAAGACGGTGGTTATATTAATAGTGTACTACTTTCAGATTTTACTTTACGTACAAACAAGTTATATGTTAATTATGCCGATGCACTAGGAACGTTAGGTATTAACCGAGGCGAGTTTGAACTTGTTACTAACATACATGAGCCTGTACTAGGTAACTTTAATGATCGCATACTTCAAGTAAAAGAAATATCTCCTGATCGCCGTGAAATATTAGCTGCATTAATTCCAGTAACACCTGACAAAGTAGATGATTACAAAACGGTAATCCAAGACTATTTATCAGAATATTCGCGTGTATATGACCAAGATTTAGCTATAAATTTTGGTAAAAACAACGTATTTAAAGTAATCAATCATAAAGGTTGGGATACTGATAACGAATTAGTTATTCGTTTATATAATGAATTACCTGATGATATTTTACTTAACGATACGTTTTGGATTGTAGAAGAATTAGCTGATGCTTATATAGATAATGTTAGTCTAACGGTACCATTACCAGCCGATAAAGTTAATTATTTAAAGGGCGCTAACTTTGATATCGACGAAGGTGCTGCCGTAATTACAGAGACTGAGTTTAAGAGTTGGAATGATTTATTAGATGCAAATCTATCTACTTCTCAACAAATATTAGACCGTGTATTTTCAGGTTCATTGTCAGGTGTACCGTTAGGTATCGATTATTCTGCATTTGATAATTTTGTTTTTTATAGTTCTGCATATGAACGTTTAGCTAACTTCAAGTATAAACTTGAACTAGTAGAATATTACAACAATCGTATCTCTACATTGAATGCGGCATCGGGCTCTGACAGCGGATCGTTAACTAGTAACATTGCTAATACAAGACAGCGTATTGACAATATTGTCGGATCATTCGATGGATTCGAACGTTACTTATATAACGATCCTACTGGTAGTTTAACTACTCATGGAGTATCTGGTAGTTATTTAGGAGCTGATGGATATGTAATAACCCCGTGGCCTAAATACTTAAGTAACAGTAGTTATGTTATACATAACCCATCAACTACTATCGCTCGCAATTGGTTTGCAACTGCATCGGCCAATGCTATTTTGTACGACGATCTCAATAACAATGCATTAACAAAAACAATACCAGAACACATACGTGTTGATCCTAATAACAGTCAATATGAATTGTTTGTTAATATGATTGGCCATCACTTTGATATCCTGTATTCATATATTGATGCATTATCTCGTAATTATCGTAACGAAGAACATCCTAAGTTAGGTGTCGGTAAAGATACTTTATACGACATTGCAAAGTCAATGGGTTGGACATTAACTAATGGTAATCAAGCTACAGCTTTATGGAAGTATAAATTAGGTGTAGGTACAGATGGCAAGTATCAAAGTACCGGTAGTTTATTTAGTAAATCTAATGAAGAAATTACTACTGAAGTATGGCGTCGTATAGTTAACAACTTACCGTATCTATTAAAGACGAAAGGTACTGCCCGTAGTATTAAGGCATTAATGTCGTGTTACGGTATACCACAAACATTGTTAAGTATACGAGAATATGGCGGCCCGGCGGTATCTGGAGATGCACCTAACATTATTGAGGATCGATATGCTTATATGGCAGTGTTTAATGCTAATGGAGAAGACGGTGCTGAAAATCCAATATCTAGTATTGAATACACATCTCCATCCGGTATAGTTACACGTGAAATTAGATTTAAGAATATTGACGGGGCTCGAGTTAGCCAGACAATTTTTTCTGGCGCTGGTAGCCAGACGGTTGCTATAGAACCATTCAGTCCAGGATTATATTCTGGTAGCGATGAGTATGGCCGTGTAGTAATGAACGGAACGATTGCAACACCATATGCCCCTATATATGATGGAGATGTATGGAATATACGTTGGTGTAGAAACTCTGCTGGTCGTGGATATGTACAAGTACAAAAAGCTAGTGATCATTTTGTAGGACGTATTTCACATAGAGTATCAGGTTCAGCAACGGGCGTATCTGCATTCGCAGGCGGTACTTCTCGTATAGAGGACGTTACTGGATACCTACAAGAATTTCGTGAATGGAGTTCGGAATTATCACAGGCTTCATTTGATGATCATACACTCAATCCAACAAGTTATGCAATATATGGCGACCCTACCGGTAGTTATAATCAATTACAAATACATTTTACATTAGGTAGTGACGGAAATGCATATGACCATAGTGTAAATACTTTTTTATCTGGTAGTCAGCCTAATAGGTCATATACAAATCGTAATGGTACTGTTTCTGCCGCATCTCCGCCTAATCCACAAATTGGTAATTACTATAGTTTAGATGAAGTTTATTATATTCAAGGTGTATCACTAGGCGGTAATTTACCTAGATCGGAAAAAATACGTTTAGAAGATAATTATTTAGTTAGTAAACTATCGCCGACAAATACCGGGGAACGTTCTAGTTATGATTATGCTCCTATCGATAATAACAAACTAGGATTGTTTTATAGTCACGCAGACCAAGTAAATAAAGATATATTTGATCAATTCGGAGATGCTGAGTTAGATGCATATATAGGAGATCCTGGCGACGAATTTGAAACTCAATATCGTGATCTACGTTACATTTCTGATCAATATTGGAAAAAATATACAGACCGTAACGATATAAATGCATACTTACGAATTTTTAGTCAGTTCGACTTTAGTTTATTTAGTCAAATAAAACAATTGGTACCATTACGTGCTAATTTAGCTGCAGGTGTTTTAGTAGAACCGCATGCATTGGAACGTGCAAAGGCTCAAATAACCAAAAGACCGCAGGTAGAGAATCCGCAATATGATGCTGAAATACCGCAACCCGATGCTTTAGTGTTTGGTGAGTACTCGTTGTATAGTGGTAGTATTGATTCAACTCGCGATGTTATAAGTGCACAAAGTTTATATCATGTCGATAGTTACAATGGATATGATGAGACTGGAGATACATGGTTTGCTAATTTTACAGGTATACAAAGTCCTGGCCCGATGGATTATTGCATTATCGAAACTAATCCGTTAGATGAAATGCCATCATATACCGCATCTATTATAGATGTTGTTAGTTATAGTAACAATAATGCACAATATTATGATTGGTACATAACAACATCGTCGCCTAATTTTAATACATTAGATCCGACAGTTAATGATTATATCGGCAATAAATTAGTTCCATTTGTTAATTCTAATGCTGGATATTGGACATATTTTTCAGCTGTCGGCGATATCACTGATACGTTATGTTTGGTTATTAACAATCCGTCGTATGATATTGATGTCGATATAGATTATAGAATAGTAGCAGCTTTACAAACTGTTAATGGATTCGATGTGGGTAATGGTGTATTTGCTATGCGTATAGGAATTGGTGTTTTAGATAATGACGGTCGTTTGGAATATATAGGTAATGGTGTAACACGAAATGTATCATTAAATGCTGGAGGATATACAACGACATCAGGAGTTATACGTAATGTACGTATACCATATTCTGCAAAACGTATTGCCATAACATTGCAATTTACATGTATATCGAAAGCAGCTAATACAAATGGATGTATTATATTTGCTCCGTTGCAGTCGACGGGCACAAGCTTTATTTTTAGTATACGCGGAGTATGCCATTCTGCAGAAATGCCTATTATAGATCAGCCACGTCCTAGTAACATATATCAACGCATCGTTTATCATTATTCTGGTAGTAATGTAGGAGCATCATTAGAAAGACGAAATGCACAGCATGCGGCTAGTCAATCTAGAAATGATTATTATAAAATTAGTTTAGAACCCGCAGCTTATTTTGATGATGAATTAGCTCAATATGAAAATTCTAGATATTTAGGATGCCGCATTTCTGCCCCAGATATTAATTTACCTACTACTACACAAAATGCAACAGCAATATTAGGTACGCCTGTAATCGAAGTTTATGAGACAAATGCTAATCAATTAATATTTACACAAGCTCCAGAATCGCGTGGAGGTACTGGTAATACAGAACCTGGTAATTTATTAGTTAGATAATTTGATTTAGGTATATATTTATTTAAAATAAGGATATAACATGGGTTATTTAAATAATAGTACAATCACTGTAGATGCTATTCTTACTAAGAAAGGCCGTGAATTATTAGCCCGCGGTCGTGATGAGTTTAAAATCACTCAATTTGCATTATCTGATGATGAAGTAGATTATGATTTATACAACACTGAACATCCGTTAGGTACTGCATATTACGGAGCTGCTATTGAAAATATGCCACTCATCGAAGCATTACCTGATGAGACTCAGATGATGAAATATAAATTAGTTACGTTACCGAAAGGTACATCACGTATACCAGTCGTAAGAGTTGGACAGACTGTTTTAAGTTTAGAAGCAGGAGAATCTACAATCATTTCTCCTTCAACTGTAAACTTCCAGGGTGGTAATCGTCAATTCGGATATACAGCAATACTAGGAGATTCTGATGTAGCTGAAATTAGAGCTACTAGATCTGCTCCGGGAGCAGCCGCTGCTCCAGCTACAGCACAATTTATTGGAGATTCGGAAGCGGCTCAAAGTATTACTGTTACCGGTACAGAATTTGAAATTACAGCTAAACCTCAATATACTGCAGATGCAACTACTACGTTGTTGATCATCGGTAATGAGACAGGTGGTAGAGCTTTAGTTACTATCACATCTAAACTTATAACAGTTGCAACTGCAGCAGTTGAGTTAAGACAATAAAAGGATTTATAAATAATGGGAACATCTAGAAGTGTAGCGGCGAATAGTAGATTTACAGAAGCTCGAGAAACGGGACGTACTGGTGGAGCGCCTATATCTCGTGGCAGTGCTGCTATTAGCAATCAAGTAGAATCGTTAGCTCGACAATTAGCAGATAATATTATACGTGAACGTGATGCTGCTCGTCAACGTACTCGTTTAGGTAGAATTTATACTAATTTTGATGCGGTAGAAGATATATTACCAAACAACGTAGAAACATTAACACGTGGATTATTTTCTGGCAATACTGGAAGTTTAACGCAAGGAATGTTTACTTCTTCAACTGCTACAGCTATTCAAAAAAGTTATTTTATAGAAGTATTCGATAAAAATCCGAGTACTGCAACAGATGCCGAAGTACAACTTTCTATCGCATATGGTCATTATGAAGGCTCTGGCTCTACAGATTTAACTGGTAATCTTAATAATGATACTCCTACCCGTGCTATTTACAAGCAATATGCACAAATTTTATTACCACCTAATGATTTCAAATTTTCATTTAACGGTGTAGATTCAAATAGTATCTATATATTAAATTTCAATCGTGCGCGTTTCCGTGAAAGACTTGATCCAGGTAATTTAGAAATTAATTTGAAAGCTGTTGGATCTAACAATGTTCGTAGATTAATTGATGATTCATCTACCACATCGCCTAGTGTAGGTGAGGGTGGTGCAGTTTATAATATTGTTTCTGGTAGTATTGATAATGGTACTAGTATTTACTCTCCTACAACATATTATGGATTACTGTATCCGCAGTATGGAATTGTAATTTTAAACGATGTAGCACTTAGTTCTTCATTAGCCGATGGTGGTATATTATTAGGTACAGATCTAGGCGATGGCGTAGCGGCTACAAATCCAATGCGCTTGTTTAATGCAATTAGTAGTTCAATTGGATTAGCTGGCGTCGATCAGACATTTGGCATACAGGCACGTTCAAGTGAACAAGTAAAATCTACATATTACTTTGTACGTGTTAAAAACGGCGAGTATAATTATTCAAATAATCCAACATTTGTAAGTGGTTCATTAGGTTCATTAAAGTATCCAACTTTTTATCGTGATCCTCAAACATATATTACAACGGTAGGCATGTATAATGATCGACGTGAATTGTTAGCAGTAGCAAAACTAAGCCGCCCATTATTAAAATCATTTACTCGCGAAGCATTGATTAAAGTTAAATTAGACTTCTAAAAACACTATGCCGGTCATTCCAACAGTATATAATACTATACGTCCCGGCGACTATCAAACTAATACTGTAAAAGCATATAAAAGCTATACGGTAACAAATAGTACGTTTTCAGCGTCTGGATATAGAGCACATGATGCTATATGGAAGCTACATCCACCTGATGTAGGTGATCCTAGCGTAACATATCCGGAAAATTATGACGGAACTAACAAACATGTAGTATGGAAATCTATAGATCATCGATATTATCGAAATCCATATGATCCAGCAAATTGCCACGAAGGTACTAATCGACAAAAGACAGAAAAAAATTATTTTTATTCTGCTAGTATTTTATCTTGTCCTTATTTAGATGTAGGCGAAAGTATTAAACCTGGGTCTGTCAATGTTGTTAGTGGTTCTATAACATTACAAGATGATGGTAATGGTAATTTACGTGATACTGCTATCAGTACTGCTAGTTTTGCTACCGCTAGTCGTTGTTTCTTCTACATGTCATTTAATAATGAATTTAGAAATTTGGAAGGTATTAGTGGTACTTTAGCAAATACTAATATTGAATATACATTACGTGGAGTTACTCGTTATGCGGAAGCCCGTAATATTACAATAGATAGTGGTGTAACTACTACTAGTACAGTACGACCTAGTGGATTATCTGCGGAAATTGATATAAATAGTAGTGGAACAGGCGGTATACGTATACCACATGATCCTATTTTTAATAATTTTAATAGTTGTGATCGATGGACAATTAGTTTATGGGTATACGATACAGGAAAAGACTCAGTTATTTTAGCTAAAGGTGCTGTACGTACTGAACCATATCTAGATCCCAGTACTGGTAAAACTTCTGTTCGTACCGTAATTTATAATTGGCAACAACCTGAAGACGGAGTAGGCGACTATACTAATTTACGTACACCGTTCCTATTATATCATAACAATGCTAGTAATATACGTTTTATAGCTAGTAATGGCACGAGTATCGCAGCGCTGACAGGTACTATGTCAGGTACTGGTACATGGAATCATATTGTTATACGACGTAATAATACTAATGTAGCAATGTTCATTAACGGAAGTAGCGTAGCTACAGCTACAATGCCTAAAGATAGTACAGCTAATGCATCAGATATAACAATAGGATGTATCAATGGTTTTGATAATGGATATAATGTCCGTGTAGATGAAATACGTTTTTATGATTATGCAGCCTCTAATGCAGAAATTTCATCTTTAGCGGGGCGTACATTTGCAGCTCCAACATTATATCAAACAAACGTAGCCGGGAATGTATTTTACCGTAACGGTCAAATTGTAGTATCATCACCGATACCTAGGTATAATTATAGTTCGGCATTCTTAGGTAGTAATGCTACATGGACAGTTACATATCGTGGTGTTCATAGAATATATGAAAACGAAGTACTAGTACGTGTCCCAGCCGGACAATTTAATTATACATTAAATCCGACAGCTACATATCGTCCAGGTACAGCTCAAGCCACAAATGATTGTAATACAACTGTCAATGGCGCCCAATCTAATAACGGCCCGGGCGATGTTTATTTAGATACGTTTGTGTCAGGCACGGTTGGACCGTATATAACTACAATTGGGTTATATAATGATAAAGCTGAGCTAGTAGCTATTGGTAAATTAGCTAATCCGGTTACAAAACTAGACGATGTTGATATGAACTTTATCGTGCGTTGGGATTATTAATATATTTATATTAAATGGATAACGAATTCGACGATTATAATTGGTTTCCTGATAACATGGTTTAAAAAGGAATAATAAGTTATGTCATGGCGTAGTAAATCTAAGACCCGTACAAACGCACAAAAGTTAGGTTATAAGTCTGGCTTCGAGGCTAAAATAGCAGAACAAATTGATAGTATTACAGTGCCTGCAAAATCAATGTACGAAATCACTACTATCAAATATACCGTTCCAGCACGTGATTCTAAATATACAGTTGACTGGACATTACCGAATGGTATTCTATTAGAGTCTAAAGGACGATGGACACGAGAGGATCGTAAAAAACATTTACTAGTTAAAGAACAACATCCAGAATTAGATATACGTATTATTTTTCAGTCAGCTAATACTAAGATTAGTAAGGGCAGTAAAACTACTTATGCAGCATTTTGTGATAAACATGGAATCTTATGGGCAGAAAAAAATGTTCCGGAAAGTTGGCTAAAGGCTTGAAGCTATGAGAATTTGTTATTATATTTAATATATAGTAATAAATTTTTAATTGAGTTTATGAAATTAAAACATTGTTATGTTAATGACAATGCTAATAAGATAATAAATGAGTAAGTTATCAATAATCTCTAATCTTGAATCTGTTTTAGGTAAAGGTAGAACTTCGAATAATGATAACATAGCTTTTCATTGTCCATTTTGTCATCACCACAAGCCTAAATTAGAAATTAATTTAAATACACAATATTGGCATTGTTGGGTATGCAATGCAGCAGGTCGTAAGATATCTGTATTGTATCGCAAATTAAATGTAGCTCGAGAAAAGATATCTCAAATTATCAAGTTGTTAGATGAGACTGAATTCAAGCCATCTAAAACTACAACTGATACTCCCGTTGTCACATTACCTAACGGATATCGTCCATTATGGAAATTTGATAAAGGATCTCCTGATTATCGTAATGCTGTTCATTATCTAAGACGTCGCGGAGTTACAATTCATGACATTCTTAAGTATCGTATAGGTTATTGTGAATCCGGTGAATATTCTGGTAAAATCGTTATACCTAGTTATGATGCTAATGGTAGTTTAAATTATTTTGTAGCTCGAGCATTTTATGAATCAGATTCATTTAAACATAAGAATCCTAAAGTATCTAAAGATATTATTGGATTTGAATTGCATATAAACTGGGAACTTCCTATTGTATTAGTAGAAGGTGCATTTGATGCAATTGCTATACGTAGAAATGCTATACCATTATTTGGTAAGACTATTTCTAATACTTTAAAGAAACGAATCGTAGAAAGACGAGTAAAAACTATTTACATATGTTTAGATCGTGATGCCCGAAAACAAGCATTAGATACTGCAGCATACTTTATTAGTAACGGTATTGAAGTATTCTTTGTAGACTTAACTGGTAAAGATCCTAGTGAATTAGGATTTAAAAATATTCAAGAATTATTAAACATTACCGTTCCTATGTCATCGGAACGATTAATGGAAGAAAAAATATTATGCGCACTATAGACATTGGAATCAAAGAGATAGATAAAATCTATCATATTGCAGACGTACATGTACGTAATGTTAAACGTCATAAAGAATACGAACAAGTATTTAATCGACTGTATAAGTACATACGTAAGACATACACTAGTAATAGTATTATTTATGTAGCTGGAGATATTGTACACGCTAAGACTGATATGTCACCAGAGCTAGTAGCTACAGTATCAGATTTTTTTAAAAATCTCGCAGATATAGCACCGACTATTATTATTACTGGTAATCATGACTGCAACTTAAATAATTCTAGTCGTTTAGATGCCATTACTCCTATTGTTAACGCCTTGAATCATACTAATATACACTATCTTAAAGATACAGGTATATATTATATTTCCAATGTACACTTTAACGTTATGTCAGTGTATGATGCACCGTCACAATTTATTAAATCGTCGGATTTCGATGGCGATTATAAAATTGCTTTACATCACGGAGCTGTTAATTCAGCTCAAACTGATCTAGGTATTATATTAAGTAATACACATGTTACAACAGATATCTTCGCTGGACATGATTTAGTATTGTTAGGTGATATTCATAAAATGCAATATCTAAATGATTCTAAAACTATTGCATACGCTGGTAGTTTAATTCAACAAAATTTTGGTGAAGGTTTAATACATGGTATTCTAGTTTGGGATCTAAAATCTAAAACTTCAGAATTCGTTGAAATTGATAATGATTATGGGTATTGTACTTTAGAAATTGATAACGGTTCAGTTATAACACAATTACCTAAAGTACCTAAGAAAATTAGATTACGTTTAAAAGTAAAAGATACAGATGCTAGTGTATTAAAACGATTAGTTTCAGAGTTACGTAAACAATACAATGTTCAAGATGTGACAATTCAAAAGGTTAATGCATTAACATCTACTAACACTGGTAAGAAAATTTCATTCGGTAATGTACGAGATGTTGAATGGCAAAATAAAGTTATTACTGACTACTTAACAGATGAATTGGCATTAGATGATACGATGTTAGATTGTGTACGTCATATTAATCGTACAGTGCATTCTAAATTATCTGAATCGGATATTACACGTAATAAAATATGGATTCCTAAAACGTTTGAATTTAGTAACATGTTTAGTTACGGCGAAGATAATCATATTGACTTCGAACAATTGTCAGGTACTTATGGATTATTTGCTCCTAATGCTAGCGGTAAATCTACATTATTAGATGCATTAGCATTTTGTTGTTTCGATAAATGTAGCCGTACCGGTAAAGCTATACATGTTCTTAATAACAAAAAGAATCAATTCAAATCTAAATTTTGTTTCGAAATGGATGGTGTTGATTATATCATAGAACGTAATGGTCGTAAAAATAATAATGGACATGTTAAAGTTGATGTGGATTTTTATTACGTTGACGATGTAGGAAATAACGTTTCATTAAATGGAGATCAACGTGATAATACAAATAAAATCATACGACAATATCTAGGAGATTATGAAGACTTTGTGTTAACAGCATTATCGTTACAGACAAATAATACAGGCTTTATTGATAAATCACAAAAAGATCGTAAAGACTTATTAAGTCAGTTTTTAGATATCAATGTTTTCGAACAACAATATCAAATAGCATCTGATGATATACGTGATACATCTGCATTGATACGTGAATATAAACGTTTAGATCATAGTGCTACATTAGCAGAGGCGGAGCAAGTCATTGAGCATGTTACAAAGAAATATGATTCGTTAACAGATGAAAAAAGTACGTTAGAAAATTTACGTGATGAGTTAAATGAACAAATATTAGATTTAACAAAAGAATTACGTACTATACCAGATAATGTTTCAGATCCATCGATACATGAATCTAATATTAAAACACTTAACGGCCAATGTAAAAATGCGGATCAAACATTTGATTCGTTACAACAAGATTATTTCGATGCAGAGACTGCATATGAAGAATTAGTATCACAGATAGACCAAATTGATATTGATTCTTTAAATACAAAAGATTCTAATTTTAATATCTATAAAAATCAAGCATCTGAGTTATGTAATGTTATGCAACTCAAACAACATGAAATTGAGCATGCACGTAAGATGTTATCTAAATTAGAAAACCATCAATGGGATCCAAACTGTCAATATTGTGTAGCTAATCCGTGGTTACAAGATACACAGATCGCTGCTAATCGTTTACCAGAATTACATGATGAAATGATAGCATTAACTACATCATTACGTGATACGGAACGTAGTTTAACAGAAACAGATGTAAAAGAACAGATCTCGAAATATTATGAGTTGCAACGAGAATTAAATACAAAGGCTACAAAAAAGAATTCTGCAGCTGCTGCATTACAAACTATATCAAATAAAATAACTCAATTACAAAATAGTTTAACTCATGAAACTGATTTATTGACAAAGGCTAATGCATGTTTAAATGATATCGAGTTTAATAAAGCACAGTCGTCTATAATAGAAGAGTTGCGTACGGAAGTTACTTCAGTATCACAAGAAATACGAGATTTAGAATCTCAAATTGTAGAAATGTCTGGCAAATTATCAATAGCTAAACGTTCAAAACAAACGGCTGAGGATGCAATAAATAGATTAAGTGAATTAGAAGTACAGTATAAAGGATATGAATATTATTTACAAGCTGTTAAACGTGACGGAGTACCATATCAATTAATTGCTCGTGCATTACCACAAATCGAAGCAGAGATAAATAATATCTTAACGCAAGTTGTAGACTTTACAATGATTTTAAATACGGATGGTAAAAATATACATGGTTATATTGTATACGATGATGATAATTATTGGCCGTTAGAATTAACATCTGGAATGGAAAAGTTTATTTCGTCATTAGCAATACGTGCTTCACTGATTAATGTTACTAGTTTACCTAGACCTAATTTCTTAGCTATTGATGAAGGATTTGGAGTACTAGATTCTGATAATCTTAATAGTATGTATATGCTGTTTGATTATCTTAAAAGTCAATTTGGATTCGTGCTTTGTATTTCGCATATAGATGCGATGCGTGATGTTGTAGATAAACTTATCGAAATTAAAAAAGAACATGGTTATTCTAAAATAGAATTTTCTTGATATTTATAATAAAGTCAAGGAAACTTAATGCCGTTACGTAAGAAAGTCGGATATATTGGTCTTAAAGATTTAAGTTATAGTTTAATAGATAACGATCTTATATCACGTGACTATTTTAATGTAGTAGAATTTCCTAACAGACTTACTGCTGGTAAAAATTTAATTAAGTTAAAAGCTAATCCTGACACGTTAGTAAATAACAGTTACATTCATATAGAGATATTAGACTTTAATGGTGATCCTATATATTATGAACCATTAAATTATGTAGAAAAAGATGGTACACGTGTTATAGCTATTTACATTTACCCAGATACAGCTCCGGGACGTGCTACAATATATTTAGCAGGCCGAGCTCTTCTTAATATTGGGACGGGTGAACGATATACGTTTAGTAAAGATTATAATAGTGAAAATTATTTAAATACACCTAATGTTATTTGGAGACGTAATGTAACAGTAGCTCCATTTGCTCGTAACAATACAGAAATTATTTTTACGAAATACCCATATGTAACATTATCAGAAGTAGTACAACCATATCTACAACCAGTAGAAGTATTTAATGTATTTACACAGTTAACCGGTTCCACGGGAGCTACAGTACGTATAGAACCAATTGGCGGCAGCGGCAATGGTTATCCATTTACAGGACTAAATCCAAATGCAGTATCAGAACTAGTTCCGATTGCTGAAGGATTTGCATCGCCCGGTACTCCAAATTTTGGGTCTCAGTTTTTTAATACATCTCCTACTCAAGCAACGTTACAATCTAGTACTAGTACAACTACTACATCACCACAATTAATTACATTAAATGGTAGTAGTAGATTAAAAACATCTGGATTTGCATTAAATAGTAATATGGTCGGAGGTACAATTGAAATTGTTAATCCAAACATAACACCAAACGGTACAGCTAATCCTGGCGCGATATTATCATTTCCAACGTCTAACGGGTTATTATGGCCAGAATCACAACAAACCGAATTAGGCAGTTTCTTTAGTATAGTTTTATCCGGACAAGTTACGCCATTATCTGGTTCATATAAATTTGCTATAACAAATGTTATTAATAGTACAACAGCATTAGTAAGTCAAATTGAAGGATTTCGTAATGAAGATGATAATACATATGGAGCATGGGCAGTAGAATTAGCTGACCAAGGCGGTATAACTAACGTCATTACATCGATAAGCGCATCCGTTAATTTTACCGCTAGTTTTACGCAACCTACCGCTGTTGTGCAAACACAACGTAGTTCTAGTTTTGGTGATATTATTTTAGCTAATATTGAACCAGCTACTGGCGATGTATATAAAGTTAAAACGTTATATAAGCCGTCTGGATTTTTTGGAGATTTTATTGATTTAGGTGATACTATATTAGAACAACAAAATGTTTTAATTGATACCGAGTCATATGAAACTAATATTTCGGTAGGTGTTGATTATGAACGATATGGTTCATTTGAAGACTTAGCTGAAATACGACAATACTGGGTAACATCTAGTGTATCTAGTTCCGGCGCACCTGTAAATTTATGGAACGGTATTTTATATAACGATACTGTTTTAATGGGCGGTGCTGAAATGTCTATGTCATATAGTACAGCTGTTAGTCCGCAAGGGTTAGATGGATTCAATATTGGCCAAGCAGCTGTATTTTCAATACGTTCTGATAGTACTGCTAGTTATTTTCCAATTGTATATGCAGATACTGAATATATAGTTAAATTTACTATTGCTAATAATACAAATGCTTCTAGTGTAATGGGCGCGGATACTGATATACCAAACCATCGACTAGATGTGTATATATCAGGCTCAAGTGTACAAACACAGAATCAATCACTTAACGTGCAAGCCGGTGAAATATTTCCGGTACCTAATTTTAATAATACTGTACTAGGAAAATTTTGTGATAATGGACCATTAGGTACACGTATTGGTACATATCAAGTTAAACCAATTCCGGAAGCATTAGGCATTGTTTCGATGCGATTTAAAGCATTAGAAACTAAACCTATCGATCTAAAATTTGTTACGCGTAACGGATCATTTATCGTATCAGAAATAGAATTAATTGCTAACAAAGAAACTGGATTTTCTCCTAACTTCACACGTATATTTAAACGTATACCTGCAGAACATACTAGTACGCCATTGACATTTAAATTTCAGTTTTTTGATTATGAAAGTAGAAAAGCTGACTTAGAACTAATCACGTACGGTGCTATATTTGACGGCGATAATACTTATATACAAGGTACTAGCAATCTTATAACCGGATCAGTGTATCTAAGTAATGAGGTCGGCTCGGGTATTGAGCAGTCCGGCCAAAATTCCGGATTTATACGATCTGTCGGGTACCAAGGATTTTTATCGGCATCTATACCCGAACTTAGTGGTTCATCTGGATGGATGATGTGGTCGGGTTCGGTATTGCCTTATTCTGGTGATAATTATACTGGTGTAGGATTAGAACTAGTAGCTAATAGTGGTAGTTACTTACAATTCCGATCTGGACCACCTAGCGTATTTATAGTACGTACTGATACATTCTTTTTTGGAAGCGAAAACCAATTTATTTCTGGTGCTAATGGTAACATTGAAATATCATCTAGCAATTTTCATTTGACTGCAGACGGTAATGTTACTGCATCAAATGCCTTGTTTACTGGAGTTGCATTAGCTAATATTATTCTAGATCAAACTGCTGTTATAACAGCTGCTAATAGTGGTAGTTATTTAAAAGAAGAAATTGATATAGGTGCTACCACTAAGGATGGTTATACAATTGTTTTAGATGGTTCCCGAGGTGGAGAAATTGTACGTCGAGTTAGAATTAATTGTGCGTTAAACTATCCTATATATGATATAGAATTAGCCGATGTGAGTTCAAATTCTAGAATTGATGTTGTTATTGAAAATAGCGTAGCTGGAAATGAAATTTATGATGTATTTAATCCGACTACTAAAGGCGTTATAGGTTCTCTAATAGCAATACCGTTACGAACAGGTGATATAATAGTATTAGCTCCAGGTGGCTCCGGAGCAGCAAATTGGGTTTCGATAGCTGGTACATTACAACCGTTTACTGGATATGATTTTAAACGCGGATTAACTGTGTCATCATCGACATCTCCAGACGCTCCTTTTCGTATTACAGGTACTGGCACCCAAAGTGCTTCATTATATATTGAAAATCTTCCGCAAGATGACGGTACCGGTAACCTGTTATTAACGTATAACACTACTACCGGTCGAGTCTACTATACTGCATCTACCGCAGTAGGGTCATCTGCTATTACACAAATTACTGCAGGGGACGGGTTAAATCAAGATAATACGGTCGGTAATATTACGTTAGATGTAGATTATGCAGATGTAGCCGATAACATTGTAGGTGGATCAAATAGACAGATACAATTTAATGATGGAGGTACTGCATTTAGTGGTAGTAGTAATTTTACATTTAACTCAACTTCTAATCTAGTTACATTATCTGGGTCATTGTTATTGGGCGGATCTGGTTTAACAGTTACCGGGTCGACACGTTTATCAGGAAGTACATTCTTAACAGGATTAACTGATACCACGCAAACCAATGTAGTTACAATCAATACTACTACTGGTCAATTGTTTTATACAGCATCTTCAGCTCTAGGCGGAGGAGGCGGCGGGGGTATTGGTTATATTCTTTATACAACTTCATCTGTGATTGGGAATGGAGCTGCTACTACATGGGATGTAGTGCACGGATTCGGCTCACGTGAAGTGATGGTTTCAGTTTATCAAAGCGGTTCAAATGGCGAATCGGTATATCCAACCATTCGTCGACCGGATGGCAATACAGTTCGAACTATTTTTAATTCACCTCCCGCTACAGCTGAATATGTGATATATGTTTCTTATTTAACTGTAGGCTTTAGTGGTGGTACTACATATCAGTCAGATTCGTTTGTAATCGGTAATACAACTGATACAACGTTTGATATGGCTCATAATTTTGGTACACGTGATGTGCACGTGACAATATTTGAAAGCGGTAGTAACGGAGAGACGGTTTATACAACCGTACGAAGAACAGGTATAAATACAATACGAGCTGTGTTTAACACACCTCCGGATACATTAGAATACGTAGTTTACGTTTCATCATAATGAAAATATTTAGTAACATAGAATTACAGACTACCGGATCATTACCATCCGGGTCATTTCTAACAACGGCAGTACCGTCCGGATATGTACGTTTATTTGTACATAATGACGCTTTATACGCACATAAAACAGATGGTAATTATATAAGGTTACATCAGTAATGAAATTTCTAGATGATATATTAATGCAAAATACAGGATCAACTCCTGCAGCGCCCGTTAATAATAATTTCGGTACTTTATTTGCTAGCGCTAGTGAAATATATTATCGCAATGCTAACGAGTTGCAACCAGTTGGTCAACCTTCCGGATCTATAAACATTTTATACTATACCGGATCCGCGCGTGGCAATGGAGCAACACAGATATATACATGGAATAAAATAGGGGATGTAAAATACGTTCAAATATGTGCTGTCGGCGCGGGCGGAGGTGGAGGTAGTGGTCGTAAAGCTTCTGTGTCTAATATTTCACAAGGAGGCAATGGCGGCGGCGGCGGAGCTATAGTATGGGCAACATTAGATGCTAACATGTTACCTAGCAGTGTTACTATAACTGTAGGAGCCGGGGGCGCTGGAGCTTTAGGACAAACTGTCACTGGTATAGGTAATGCTGGCACTGCTGGCAATTCTTCTTCCTTTGGTACATTAGTGATAGCTGAAGGCGGTCGTGGCGGTAACGGTGGTACCGTCGCCTCCTCAATACAAACACAAGGAGGTCGTGCTATTAATTGTACTCCAGCAGGAGCTCCGTATGCTATATACGGATGTCCTGGTCAACTTCAAGCAACGACTCCGAGCAATACGCTTACAGCTACAGCTGAAATTTTCAATTTAGGTCAAACATCTACTACGTTATTATTTTACGGAAACGGCGGCGGCGGCGGCGGTAATGGTGGTGGTCGTGCAGGGTCATTTCTTAACGGTACTATAGCAGGGAGCGGATCTAGCGGCCGGCAATTTGATACGCTAATATTAAACTCTGGTAACCCTGGGGTATCCGCGTCTGCAGCCGGAGCCGTTGGAGGTAATGCTACCGATCCGTCTGACAATTTAATAACGACACTACTGCAATTTACCGGTAGTACTACACTATACGGATTGGGCGGCGGCGGTCATGGTGGAGGCGCTAGCTTATTAGGTAATGGTGGTGCTGGTAGTATCGGTGGATTGTATAGTGCCGGCGGCGGCGGCGGAGGATGTAGCTCCGGAAATACTAATGCAGCTACTGCATCAGGTATAGGCGGCTCAGGTAGTTCTGGATTAGTTATCGTGACGGAGTTTTATTAATGTAAATATTTATCGATAAAGTTATGAATCAAATTTTAGATATCATTCAATTGTATAAAACCGGGTCAGTATCCCCGGGTAGTACAACACCTGGGACGGGATCTATATTTACTAGTGGTAGCGTTCCGGATTTATATTTTAAGAACAATTCAGGTACTATTTTTAAATTAAATGATTCAGGATCATATGTTAAATTTTATGAATGGACAGGTTCGGCTGGTAGTACTGTTACAGCAACGTGGATTAAACCTAGCAATGCAAAATATATTAAAATAGCTGCAGTCGGTGGCGGCGCCGGCGGCGGCGGTGGCGCTAGAAACGCTGGCATAAATAATGTAAGTGGTGGCGGCGGCGGCGCCGGAGGACAGACGTCTATTATATTTTATACTAGCGATCGTATACCCACAGGACAATATACTGTAACAGTTGGTAGCGGAGGAACAGGTGGTGGAGGAGCCGCTGCGAATGGTAGTAATGGTACTGCTGGATCTAGCGGCGGGACTACTTCATTAGTTAGTGGATCTGTTACATTGATTCAGACTACTAGTGTAACTGGAGGATCCGGCGGGTCAGCTGCTGGTACTGGCGCTAACGGCGGTAACCCGACAGTACCAGCCGGTGTTTTACCATATGGTCCGTTTAGAATACAAGGGTATGCAGGAGCACGTGCTATTTCAGGGGGTACTACCGGCCTACCGTCAGTAATAAATACTATCAGTCTGCCAGCTGGTATTGTAGATGTATATCATGCACGTCAATTACGTCTTTGTGGTGGCGGAGGAGCAGGCGGCGGCATAACACAGACTGGTAACATAACTAGAGCAGGCGGATCCGGATCGGGTATTGAACTAGAAAATGGTACAGTGTTTACATCGGGTGGAGGTGGATTAGCAGGTGTAGGACCAGGAGCCGGAGGTAACGGAAGCGATGGCGTACCTAACATTGTATCAATGGCATCATTATTTTCATTTTCTGGTAGTGCTGTTATAACCTCATCATACGGATTTGGTACAGCTGGAAATGGTGGCGGTAGTAACGATATCGCAGAAACAGTTACTGGAGGCAACGGCGGTGATGGTATAAGTTTTGGCTCCGGTGGCGGCGGAGGAGGTGGTGCCTGGGATCAGCCGGCTGGATCCGGGGGTGATGGCGGACCTGGATATTTAGCAATATTAGAATTTTATTAAAGGATAAAACAATGAGATGGTTAGTAATAAAAGATAATTATGTTATCAATGCTATTGAATGGGACGGTGTAACTCCATATACATACCCATTACCACATGATGTATTAATGCAAGATCCAAACGAGTTAGCAGGTATAGGCGATTGGTACGAATCTGTAGAACAAGTGTTTTACCGTCCATTAACAACCCCACCGGACTATCCTCCAGCATAACATATTTATAACAAATAAGGTAACAAATGAATTTAGGTAACTGGCTAGCCAAACAAATACTTACAGAAGATACTAACATTACGGACATAGTAGCAATTTACCCTGGCAGATTTCAACCATTCGGTCAACATCATGCCAAGGCATTTAAATGGTTGCAAGGTCAATTCGGAGCTACAAATACATATGTAGCAACTAGTGATAAAGTAGAACCAGGCCGGTCTCCATTTTCATTTAAAGAAAAGTCTGCTATTATCAAGCAGAACGGTATACGTAATGTTGTACAAGTTAAAAATCCTTACAAAGCCGAAGAGATTCTAAGTGCATATAATCCAGCTACTACTGCAGTAGTATTTATGGTAGGTCAAAAAGATATGGAAGAAGATCCTAGATTCCGTATCGGTAAACTTAAGTCAGGAAATGATACGTATTTTCAAGACTATAGTCGATATAAAGACAATATGCAAGGATATGATAAACATGGTTATCTAATTGTAGCTCCGCATGTATCTCTCAATATTCCTGGATTCGGAGAAATGTCAGGTACGGCATTACGTCAAGCGCTTAAAACCAGTACACCTGACTCATTTAAAAAAATTATGGGATGGTTTAATAATTCTGTTTATAATTTAGTTAAAAATCGTTTATCAGAAAATATTACAGAGTCATTAATTACTGAAGGCGGCGCTGGCGGACATATGGCACATCCATTTGATATACCTTCAGTTACTACCGGGAAAGATCTTTTAAAGGTATTTGTACAATCTGCAGATTATTTAAAGAAAGGGCCGGCATCTGTTAAGATAGATGGAGTAAATGCTTCTATACGATTAATTACTGTAGGTACTAAAAAACAATTTGTAATGGATCGTGGATCTAATAAGCCATTAGATGTAAAAGGTATTACAAAAGCAGATTTGTTAGACCGATTTGGTGTTGGCCATGGTATGATACAGATCGGGGGTCAGGTATTAGATATTTTTAATGATGCATTACCTGATATCTCTAAACAACTCAAAACATTAGGATTATGGGACAATCCAAACGTAATGTTTAATATCGAGTATGTAGCTGGATCTACTAATGTGTTATCATATGAAAAGAACTTTTTAGCTATACACGGACTATTAGAAATTGAACAAGTAACTCCGACCCGCAGATCTACAAAAGAGATTACTTATAATAAGAAGGCACTTCAGGATTTATTGAACAATTTAGCCCCAACTGCAACGGAATATGGCTATGAAGTTTTAGGTTCCGTCCCGACAACTTTAGATTCTGATCCGGACTTCCAATCTGTATTAAATAAAAAATATACTGTTACGGTTAGCGGTAAAAAACAAACTAAAACTTTAAGTCAATGGTTATCTAATGCACGTAACGAAAAAGAAACTACAATTAAATTGGCAGACGGAAAAGCAGTAGGTGCATTATCTAAGCAAATATTATTGGCAATAACAAATGGTACAGATGTAGCTGAATTAGTAAAAGACCCTAAAGATATTGAAGCTGCTATTAACGGTTATGTGTTTTATTTGGCTACAATGGAATTAGGTAATGCCGTATTAGAATCATTGAGTTCCCCTTTAGGTAAAGTAAGTGAACACGAAGGTATTGTAATACGTGATAATAAAATTTATACTAAGCCATTTAAAATTACAGGTCGATTCATTGTTAAAGGTCTAGAATCCCAATTCCGATAAGATAAGTATATTTATTAGATATTTATTAAAAAAGGAAACTTTAATGAAATCTAATGAATTGCGCGAATTGGTACGTGAAGAAATACGTCGTTCGATACTCGAGTTAGGGACTAATGACCCGTCATTCTTACAAAAAGTGGGCGGCAATGTTCGTGCACGTTTAGGTACCGGTAAAGCTGTGTTAGATCGAGCTTTAGATATGATTGATACAGAAAAATTATCTCGTTTACCACGTCAGCAAAAAATCGATTTGTTAGTAGCATTGATTGGACAATTCGGAATCTCTGCTAGAGATTTTAATGCCATCAAGCCACGTGTACAACGTATGTTAACTATGTCAGCTGGCGAAGTACCGACACAAGAAGAAGGCATTGTTAAAGAAGAAAAGTCTACGAAGAAAAAACGTAAATAATATGAGCAATAAGTTACAAAATATCAAAGCTGTTAAAGAATTATTAACAGGAGCACATAAAAGCCAAACACGTAAGACAGTAGGATTTGTTAAATCAAAAGATGAAACTAAACGTGGTGTTGGTGATATATGGACTGAAATAGATCCTAAAACAGGCACGGCCTGGAAAGTAGAGCAAAAGAACGGATATCGTACACGTATAGTAGATAATAGTATTCTACAAAAGATACGTGATATAATGTCTGTTCCAGATAAATGCCCATGTTGCGATAAACAAATGCGTGATGAAGAAAAACATTTAAATTTTAAAATGTATTTTGTTCATAAAAAATGTTTCTCATGTGTTATAAAAGAAGAAACAATGATACGTGCAAAAGGTACAGACGCTTGGGAAGAGTATTCTAGGACACGTATGTTAGCAAATGCAGAGGCTTGGCTCAAGGATGCGGATCGGGAAGTTGATGCTTTACGTGAAGCATTAAAACTACAATTTGTACAAGATGCTGACGGCACATTGGAAAATTGGGATCAAAAAGCTTTCTTTGAAAAGTTTGATTCGGATTATCAACGTACAAGAGAAACAATACTTAATAATTTAAAAGGATGACATGGCAAGGCCAATATTAAAAATATCTAAAGATCTTGAAGATGCAGTTTCAGTTACAAGCCAATTGGCTAAAGAATATGCCGGAGCTCCTTCTGATAAAAAAGATAAAATTGAAGCTCAACTTAAAATGTTAATTAAAAATAAAGAAATGTTGAAAACGGAGTTGCAAGAGTCTATACAACAATTGGATAAAAATATAGAAGCTAAAATCAACGAAGTGCGTAAACTTATTAAAGAGGATGCTAAGCAACAATTAGCTAAAGCTCAAAGTAAACTAAAAGGAAATCTGTAATATGAAACTAACTCCGATAGCAAATGCAATTATTTTATCTAAATTATCTAATTTAATATTAGAATCTGCAGATGGAGATGCATCAGCAATACAAAGCCAACTGCAAGATTTATCAACAGAACTTAAATCAGATGGAGAGGATATTTCGGATGAAGAAGTTCAAGCTGCCATGTTAAATGCATTAGTTGATGCTAACGGAGATGTATCTCAAGTTGATGTAGAAGATGTAGAAGCTATTAAAACTGAAATTCGCGAATCACGTGGATATACTTTAACTGAGGGTGGAGGAGTTTTAGGGGCAATACATGTTGTAGGCGATGTGCTTGGTAATTCTGCATTTATACATGAATTAGCTATCGGTATTGAAAAAGTAACCGGTAAAAAAATTGATGAAGGTAAATTAAAATCTAAGATCGAATCTATCGCCGGTAAGATAAAAAAAGTATCCGGATTTCCAGCTAAAGCTATGGAAGCAGCTTTCGAATGGATAACAAAAAAATTGGGCGGTTCTGAATTTCAACAAAAAGTTGCCGGCATTGCTGGTACATTAGTAGCTACTATAGCTTTATTAACTTTAGCTGTATATTTTTTCCCTTCAATAACATCTGGCGTATTAATTGTATTTGCAATCACTGGTATGTTAGGTAAGTCTGCAGAAATATACAAATTAATAAAAGAACTTATACATCATTTAAAAACTAACGAAACTAATATATCAACTCAAGGAACCTAATGAAACATTATTCTGTTACAGAACTAAAAACTAAATTTACTGAACTAGGATATAAATTTCCCAATTTTCATATTGTGGGAATTAGATCACAAGCTAACATTCCAAATGAATTCGACGATCTCATTGGAGTAGTATCCGGAAACAATGTATCATGGTGTACAGGTACAACTAATCCAGGGACACATTGGTTAAAGACTCTAATGAATCCGAACGGTACTGCACTACTTAAGCCAGGCCAATGGACTGATTCGTGGAAACTAGGACTGCATCGTGGCGAATATAAAGCATTAGTGCAATGTAAGCCAATTACAGTGTTTCGTGATACTGATAAAGATGCAATTGCCGAAGAAACTGCAAAAACAGATACAGGCATTTTTGGAATAAACATACATCGTGCAAACCCAAAATGGACTAGTAAATTTATTGATAAATGGTCAGCTGGATGCCAGGTAATGAATAATCCGGCAGACTTTAAACGACTTATCGAAGCATGTGAAGCTTCAGGATTATCTAGATTTACTTATACTTTATTACGGGAGTTTTAATGGCACAAAAACGTAAATATTGGGTAGATAAAATGCTATCCGGAGATAGCGGCGTATCATCTAAACGTGTAACTGGTACATTTGTTTTACTTAATGTAATTGTATTTTGTTACATGGCAGTGTTAAGTGATATGGTATTGCCCGATTTTATGTTTGAAGCAATATGTTTCTTGGCCGGTGGATTGTTAGGTATAACTGCATTAGAAAATGTATTTAAAAAAGATCCTCCTGCCGTAGATAATACAACTACTCCGCCATCAACTAATAACCAACAAACACAATAATATGTTGAAGTTTTTAAAAAAATATTGGTACTATATAGTTATGCTATTATTGTTAGTAGCACTATATTTTCTATATAAAAAAGCAAACGAAAAGCAGCCAGTAGTTACAAATACTACTATCGAGGATCTTAGGGCACGTGTAGACAGTTTAGTACATTCTAATGATAGTTTACAGATAGCATATGACTCCAAACAAGCTACAATTATTAACAATATAACTTATAAAAACATACAAGATGCTAAAAACATTTCTAACATTCCTAATCTTACTTACCATCAACGCGATAGTTTATGGGCAAAGCTTTTTACCTCAACGGATAGTGTACCAGGGGGATACTGGGATATTCTTAAGCAAAAAACAGGAGGACGAAATATTAAAGAGCTTAGCGTACAAAGATCTGTACAAAAGTAATTTAGATTCTATGTTCCAGTATGCTAATAACTGTACGGAAGCTCTAATGCTTTCACGTACAGCTTTTTTTAGTTTATATGATCAGTATGGAGATTTAGAAACTGAAGCTAAAGAACAACGTGATTCTGTACAAATAGAACGAACAGCTAAAAATAAAGCTTTAGAAGAAGTTACAAAACAAACGGATCGTAAAGTATTATGGCGTAGAATTGCTATAGGCGAAGGTATAATATTAGCAGGTGCTACATTCGCTATTATATCAGGTGCATGGATACCGGCATTAGCAGTTACAGCAATTATAGAAACTGTACATATTTCGAAAAGAAAAAAATAATGGTTATTTATGTCACAAAAGTCATTAAAAGAAATTATAGCAGACGAGTATAAAAAATGTGCTACTGACCCAGTACATTTTATGAAAAAGTATTGCATTATACAACATCCTACTAAAGGAAAAATATACTTTCATTTATATCCATTCCAAGAACAGGTGTTACGGGATATGCAAAATAATCGATATTCGGTTATTTTGAAATCGCGTCAATTAGGTATATCGACACTATCTGCAGGATATGCATTATGGTGTATGTTGTTTAAACAAGACTTTAATATCTTAGTATTAGCAACTACACAAGACGTAGCTAAAAACTTAGTTACAAAAGTACGAGTGATGCACGAAAATTTACCGATTTGGTTGAAAGGTAAATCTATAGAAGATAATAAATTGTCATTACGTTTTAAAAACGGATCTCAAATTAAAGCCGTTTCTAGTACAGGCACCTCGGGCCGTTCTGAAGCATTATCATTGTTAATTATCGATGAAGCAGCATTTATACGTAATATCGAAGAAATATGGAAATCTGCTCAGCAAACATTAGCAACTGGAGGCGGATGTATTGCTTTATCGACACCGAATGGTACTGGTAATTGGTTTCATCAAACATGGGTAGATGCGGCAGCTGGCGGACAATTTAAACCTATAAAACTTCACTGGACAGTACATCCTGAACGTAATGAAGCCTGGCGTATCGAGCAGACAGAATTGTTAGGCGAAAAAGGAGCTGCCCAAGAATGCGACTGTGACTTTATATCATCAGGTCATACAGTTATAGATGGCCCTATACTGCAATGGTATGAACAGACTTATATAAAAGATCCTATTGAACGTAGAGGATTTGATTCTAATTATTGGATATGGGAATATCCAGACTATTCAAAAAATTATGCAGTAGTAGCTGACGTTGCACGTGGTGACGGAAGTGACTATTCAGCATTCCATGTAATTGATATTGATAATTTATCACAAGTAGCAGAATACCGTGGTAAAATAGGTACTACTGAATACGGTAACATGTTAATGGCTGTAGCAACGGAATACAATAATGCATTATTAGTTATAGAGAATGCTAATGTAGGATGGGCAGTAATACAAGTTGTTATTGATAGAGGTTATAGTAATTTATATTATTCCTATAGACAAGATGCATATATTGATGAAAATGTACATTTAGCTAAAGGATACGATTTAAAAAGTAAGTCAGATCAAGTGCCAGGATTTTCTACTACTAGTAAGACACGTCCACTAACTATATCAAAATTAGAAACATATCTTAGAGAAAAAAGTCCAGTAGTACGTAGTAAACGTTTAATAGATGAATTGTTTGTATTTATATGGAATGGGTCTAGAGCAGAAGCTCAACGCGGATATAACGATGACTTAGTAATGTCATTTGCTATAGCATTATGGGTACGTGATACGGCGCTGCGATTAAAACAGCAAGGCATGGATTTATCTCGTAAAGCATTAAATCATTTTGGAAAGACAAATCCAGGAGTTTATACGATAGCACCACAACAACATCAGACATGGACATGGAAAACTCCCGGCGGTGATGAAAGTTTAACCTGGCTAACCTAATATTTATAAATAAATAATATACATGGCAGACACTTCATTACAAGCCAGATTAAAACGGCTATTTTCTACTAATGTAATTGTAAGACGTATCGCTAAAAATCGTTTAAAAGCGGTTGATACAAATAGGTTACAATCTAACGGATCGCTTTCTAGTAACAGTTATATCGATAGATTTACTGGATTACATAGAGGTCAGTCTGGTTATGCTACATATAACCAAACATACAATTTTCATTCTTCTAAATTAGAATTATTTACCGATTATGAAGCCATGGATATGGATCCAATCATTGCATCGGCATTAGATATTTACGCAGATGAATCTACAGTTAAAAATGCTGAGGGTGATACTTTAGCTATTGCTACATCTAACGAAGAAGTACGTAAAGTATTACATAATTTATTTTACGATATCATTAATATAGACTATAATCTATGGCCATGGGTGCGTAACGCATGTAAGTATGGTGACTTCTTTTTACATTTAGATATCGAAGATGAATTAGGTATCATTAACGTAACACCGTTATCGGCATACGAAGTTCGTCGTGAAGATGGTTATGATCCAGAAAATCCGTATGCATATCGATTTATAATTGAAGGGCCGAGTGGTACGTATGCTAATTTTGCCGGTAAGCCAAACCGTAGTGAATTTGAAAGTTTTCAAATGGCACACTTCCGTTTGTTATCTGATACAAACTTTTTACCGTACGGTAAGTCAATGATCGAGTCAGGGCGTAAATTGTTTAAGCAATTATCATTAATGGAAGATGCAATGCTTATTCAACGTATAATGAGAGCTCCAGAACGTCGTATTTTCAAAATAGATGTAGGCAATATACCACCACATGAAGTTGATAACTATATGAACCAAATCATGAACAAGATGAAAAAGGTTCCATATATGAATGAACAAACAGGTGATTATAACCTTAAGTTCAATTTGCAAAACATGATGGAAGACTATTATCTACCAGTTCGTGGTGGAGAGTCTGGTACTGCAATTGAAACATTGGCTGGATTGACTAACGAAGGTCAAATCGAAGATATTGAATATTTACGTAATAAACTTCATGCTGCTTTAAAAATACCAAAAGCATTTTTAGGATATGATGAAGGTGTAGAAGGTAAAGCTACATTAGCAGCAGAAGATGTACGTTTCGCTAGAACAATCGAACGTATTCAAAAAATATTTGTTTCAGAATTAACTAAGATTGCTATTATACATTTATATGCTCAAGGATTCCGTGATGAAGATCTAATCGGATTTTCATTGACTTTAAATAATCCTTCGCTCATTTACGAAAAGCAGCAATTGGAATCATTAACCACTAAAATTGAATTAGCTGGTAAAATGCGCGAGTCTCAAATGTTTTCGGAACAATGGATTTATGAAAACATTTTTGATATGTCTCAACATGAATGGAAGTCTGAACAAGATAATGTTATAGAAGATCTTAAAACTCAGTTCCGACGCAAACAAATAGTTGACGAAGGTAATGATCCTAGAAAGACAAATATGAGTTTTGGTACACCGCATGACATAGCTTCAATGCACGTAGCTACCAAAGGAGAATTATTACCTGGCATGGAACAAGAACATGTTGCAGGACCTGGCCGTCCTAAAGATGTTAGTACATGGGGTAAGCATTCTAGTCCGCATGGACGTGATCCGTTAGGAGCTAAGGATCTTAGTGCTACATTTAATGGTAGTCCTAAAACAGATCCGTTACAACATACATTCCGTAAAAGTTCCGCCTTAAGTATCGAATCAACAGAATCAAAAGCATTAATTAAATCATTGTCTAATAACTTTAAAAGTTCTAGTATAATACAAGAATCACTAGATAAAAGCCATGTTGATCCGGATGCGGGAACATTATTAGACGAATCGCAATTATTATCACTAAATGATTAAGATTATGATATTTTACAGTGATATATATATTTATTAAAAAGGCGTATACATAAAAGGAAACGTAACACTATGAGCCGAATTAAACATTCAAAAGTAAAAAATACAGGTTTAATTTTCGAGTTACTCGTACGTCAAGTTGCTGCCGATACAATGAACGGTACTCGGTCTAAAGCTTTACAAATTATTAAGAAGAATTTTAATAACAATACCGAGTTAAATAAAGAACTTAAACTATATCGCGCAGTACACGAAGAAAAATTTAATTCGGATGCTAAAGCACATGCATTCCTGACTGCAGTTATAAAGTCTAAGAAAACGATCAACGAAACATCTATTAAGCGTGAAAAGTTCAATCTTATTAAAGAGATACGATCAGCTTATGATATTGAAGATTTTTTTAAGGCTCGAGTAAACAATTATAGAATACATGCTAGTATTTATAAATTATTAGAATTTGCTGAAGCAGATGACCCAAAGGAATATGTAGAAACTAAATTTGCACTATTGGAACATGTACGTACCATACCTAACAAAACAGAAGCTACCAAGCCTATGTTAGAATCAGAAAATAAGGATGTACGTATCTTAGCTTCAAAAATAATTGTAGATCGTTTCAATGAAAAATATTCTAGTCAATTGACTACTGAACAAAAGTCTTTGTTACGTCAATATATTAATACAGTTAGTAATTCTACATCATTGAAGGATTATGTAATTAAAGAAGCTAAGTCTATTAGTGAGCAATTAAAGACATTGAAAACTTCAATACCTAGTAAAGTATTACGTATCAAATTAAATGAAGTATCTAATTTGTTATCTTCTTTGTCTAAAAAACATGTTATTGAAGATAAAGATGTATTGACAATGCTTCGTTATTACGAATTAGTTTCTGAATTAAATAAAGTTAAAGGTAAGTAATGGGATCACAGGTAGGAACTTATCCATATAATTACGATGCACCATCCGGTAATAACGGACCGGATCAATTCGAGCGTTTAGGTCATCCAGGTAAATATTATTCAGCACTTACATATACTACCGGCCAATTAGATTTAACAGGGTCTAATTATGGCTACGGTAGTGTTATTGTAAGAACAGCAGGTGGAGCTACAGCTAGTCTTTCCGCTGGTGGCCAGATACCGTTAGGAGATTTAGCTGCAGGGGTAGTATATGATTTATCAGTTAGTCGACTAACTGGCGGAACTGGCGCTACTGTATACGTACTCAAAAAGCAAGGAATCTAATGGGTTTATTTAAAGATATAGAAAAAAGCTTTAAACGTTTAATGGAAGGCGTAGATAACGTTTCTGACAAAGAAGCTAAGTCTAAATTTAAAGATCTAGACGATAAAGATTTAGATAATGACGGCGATACGGATTCTTCTGATAAGTATCTTCATAAACGTTTAGGCAAAGTTGCTAAGATGGATGAAGAAGAAGAAATAGATGAAATGTCGAGTACCGGAGGTGTAGCTGGATATATGACGCCAAAAGCTTTTGGTAAAGCTGATGATGATACTATTGAAGCAATGGGTATGAAGCGAGTTAAAAAAACTAATAAAGTATTTCGCCCTATGGAATCAAAATCTTCATATAAAAAAATGATGTCAGAAATGTACGGCGTATCTGAACCTAGTTTAGATGAGGCAGTATCATATCGTCAATACAAAAAAGATGAATCAGCTTCACCATCACAAAAAGTTAACAAAGGTATAATGGAAGTTAACCGTATGTTAGCCGAAATTGAAAAAGTTGTTCATAACAATTTACGTTTAAAAAATGAAACGGGTGTAGATTCATCACAGTTTTGGAAACAGACAAGCGCTCGTATAAATAAAATTAACGAACGTATTGTTAGAATTTCTAACAGATTAAAAGAACTTTCAAAATAATGGTACCTAATAGAACATGGCAGCAATTTGCCAAAGCACCTGAGAATGTCAAACTAACTCTGCAAGAAGCTAAACGCAAATATGCGGATGAGCGTAAGCGTTGGCAAATGGAACAGGATTATATTAATTCTGGTTTATTTATGAAGGGAATGTAATGGACAAACAACTTCTTATAGATTATAATGTATTCGAAGTATCTCCTCAACAGATAAATGAATCATTAGCTAATAATGGTGGTCGTTTAATTGTTCAGGGCGTACTTCAACGAGCTGAAGCTAAAAATCATAATGGTCGTGTTTATCCGATGGAAACATTAATGCGTGAAGCTAAAAAGTATAACGAAAGTTATATAACAGAGCGTCGAGCATTAGGAGAATTAGATCATCCAGATTCTTCAGTTGTTAACTTAAATAACGTTAGTCATAACATTTTAGAAATGGCATGGCGCGGAAAAGATTTGGTAGGTACTGTAGAAGTACTTCCTACACCAGCTGGTAATATACTTAAAGCATTATTCCAATCCGGAATTAAGTTAGGTATTTCATCACGGGGGTTAGGTTCGGTAAAAGAGGTAATGCGCGAAGCTGGTAGTGCTATGGAAGTACAACCTGACTTCGAATTAATAGCTTTTGATTTTGTTAGTAATCCATCAACACATGGAGCATTTTTATCTCCAGTAAATGAATCGACTGACAAATCAATTAACACAAAATATGATAATATTAATCGTTTAATTTCAGAAATTATAAGGGAGTTTTAATATGGCACTCATAGATTTAGCAAACACATCACAAATAGGCCCTAACAATCCTATAGGCGCTAAAGGTACTGGATATACTACTGGAGTAAATGCAGAACCGTTAGAAAACATGCAATTAGGTAATCCTAAAACAGGTGTAGGTATTTTTGATAGCTTAACAGATGCAGCCGGCGCTAGTTTGTTAGGTCCTACTAATCCTGTCGGACAGGCGGGTAACGGTAGTGTTGTCGATCCATTCGGTAACCTTCCACTTCAACAAGCGCCTTATAACCAGTAAACCAGTATTAACTCAATAATTTTTTTACTTATGAAAAGTTTAAAAGATAAATATAATCAACTATTCGCTGGCAAGCCTATGTCTGATGACAAGGGCTTGATTAAAGAAAGTTTTGGTAAGGCGGGTATTGCTACTGGTAAACGTACAGTTAATGAAGCTGAGCCAGGCAGTGATCGTCGTAAAGAATTTCAAGCACAACTAGATGAAATTATGAACATGTTAGGAGATTTAACTGATGAATTTGGTTATGAACTAGAAATGACTGCTGACGCCGAAGGATTACCAGAGTATCGTCAATGGATGACGCAGTTAGGACGTTATTCACAGGCTGCTGAAAAAAATCTTAAAGGCGTTGCTAAAATTATAAAGCAAGCTTACGGAGGGTTGTAATGTCAAAACATTGGGAAGCAAAAATGTTGAAAAACATTTTAAATGAAAAGTATCTTCGCGAAGAAGAAGATGATATGCCTGAAATGACTAAAGAAGATAAAAAAGCTTTTTTAGAAGCAGTAGCTAATTATCATCGCCTAGGCGAAATGATTTACCGTGCCAATACTTTAAAAGAAGTAGCTAGTACATTAGGCGGTATTGTTGAAATGGCAGAAAATGTAACATTGCAAGAATCAGAACATTGGTTTGATAATGTAACAGTTTCTCGTCATATGAAACAATTGCAAGAGGCTTATAAAGTGTTTGAAAAGACTGCAGGTGAAATGTCAGGCATGCAGCAACGCTTAGAAGCTGCTTATGAAGATATTGGTTCGGTACTTAATAAGTATTACAAAGTAAATGAGGCATTAAAATGAAGACAAACGAATTTAGAAAGCTTATTCGCGAAGAAATTAAAAAAGTGTTAAATGAAAATTATCGCCGCCCAGGTGAAAATTTAGATTATTTAATTAAATTATTGCAACGTAAACAAGTAAAAGAAGCTTTAGAGTTGCTCGATTCAGTTAAAGAGATGCTAGAATCTAATGATTTAGAAACAGCTTTTGACGAAGCTGTAGAGAATGCATTGGATAATGAATAAATAAGTAATTATTTTTGTTTTTATAAATTAAAGTTATTATATTGTATTAAATTAAATAAGTTATATGAATTACATGAATAAGAAACAAAAATATTTTGAGAGTATCATTCCGGGTACTCCTAACGGTACTCGTGTAGTACGTGTAAATGATCGTGCTGATTTATCATTTGCATTGCGTCGTTGGAAGAAGCAGTTGAAAGATGGTAGGGTTTTAGAGCAATTGAAAGACCGTACTTACTACGAAAAGCCTAATGTAACTCGTCACGCACAAAACGAACGAGCTTTGTATTTAGCACAACGAGCAACTGAGAGAAATTCTTAAATTGAAAAAGTTTAAATGAAAAGGTGTCTTTACGGCACCTTTTTTACTATCATAGGATTGTTTTATTTTCCATAGGCATATATATATTTGTTATACGATACTGTATCAGTCTAATATACAGTCACTCAACATTATTCAATCTATCTATTAAGATTACTAATAATCTTATTTCCGAATTAAATAAGAGGAGAACTCATGAACAATCTGTTAAAAGAGGCAATTGCAGATGCTAAAGCTGTACGTGAGACAGCAATGGCAAATGCTAAAATTGCATTAGAAGAGGCATTCACTCCACGTCTTCAAAGTATGTTATCTGCTCGTTTAGCTGAAGAGGCTGAAGAGGATACAATGGAAGAAGAAGAGGAAGAAATGCCAACTGAAGGCTACGAAAACGAAGAAGACGGCACTCCAACAGCTGGTCCAGCTATCGAAGAAGAAGATGAAATGGAAATGGAAGAAGATTTAGATCTTGAATCTATTATCCGTGAATTGGAAGGCGAAATGGAAGAGACTACTATGGAAGAAGAGGAAGAAGCTGATGCCGAAGTATCAGTAGAGCCTGCCATGGAAGAGGAAGAAGATGTTAACATCGAAGAAATCATCCGTGCACTTCGTGAAGAAGACGATGACACCGAAGAAGAGCCAGTAACCGAAGGCGAAGATGAAGACGAAGATCCTGTAGCTGAAGGCGAAGAGGAATCTGAAGATCTTAAAGAAGCTTATCGTGTTATTCGCTTTATGAAGTCTAAGCTTAACGAAGTAAATCTTCTAAATGCAAAATTGTTATTTTCAAACAAGTTATTTAGAAACTATTCGTTGAACGAATCACAAAAAATGAAAGTTATTGAAAACTTTGATCGTGCTGCTTCAATCCGTGAAGTAAAATTAGTTTATAGCACTTTATGTGAATCATTCGGCAGCGTAGGCGCTAAGAAAAAACAACAAATTAAAGAAAGCTATGCTTCAAAGCCAGCCGGCAAATCTACAGCTCCTAAGAAAGAAATTCTTAGCGAAGGATTTGAATTGGCAGCTCGTTGGAAGAAATTAGCTAATCTTAAGTAAAAAAACAAAGAGGAATCAAAATGAATTTAAATTCTTTATTACCTCATGAAGCACAAGCTACACAGCATTCGGCAGCATTGGCACTTGAAAAGAAGTGGCAAAAGACCGGTTTGTTGGAAGGCATTGCTAATGAGAATGACCGTCGTGGTATGGCTGTACTTTTGGAAAACCAAGCTAAGCAATTGGTAACAGAAGCTAACGCTACTACACAAAACCAAGCTAACGCTGAGCAATGGGCTGGCGTAGCTTTACCATTAGTTCGTCGTATTTTTGCAGAAATTGCTGCAAAAGACTTCGTTAGTGTACAACCAATGAATCTTCCATCAGGACTTGTGTTCTTCTTGGATTTCAAATATGGTACTGCACAAGGCACTAATGGTTTTAGTTCAGCACAAGGCAATGACTTCTTAACAGGTCAAGGTCGTACATCGCAAGCTGATTCTGTATTCGGTGTTACTGATGCAGATCGTGGTACTAGCGCTCCTAGCGAAGGTCTTTATGGCCCAGGACGTTTTGGTTATACTATTAATGATGTAAATGCTGTATTAGGAGCTACTAATTACAGTACTGGTTCTTATAATCCATTTACTAATACATTTACTGTAGGCGTATCTGGACTGACGGGCATACAGTTAGATTTATTTACTAATTTTAACTCAGAATTTTCTGCATCAGCAGCATCTGCAGCTGGCGGTAGCCAAGTATTCCAAGTACTTCAAGTAGAGACTGGTTCATTAACTACTCCAGATCTGAAGGGTGTGCGCGCATTTAATGTTTCTGGATCAGGTATTACTACCATCTTCCCAGAATTTACAGTTACAAAAGGTGGACATATTTACTTCTTAGTTCAGACTGCTGCTACTCCAGCTATTCCAGTTGCAGCTAATACTGTAGAAGTAGTTTATCATAAGCAACCTAATGATCAGACACGTGGTGACTTTGAAGATAATGCAGGTTCTGCTTTAGCTGATACTACTGCTATTCCAGAAATTAACCTGGAACTTCGTAGTGAGGCTATTGTTGCTAAGACACGTAAGCTGAAGGCTGTATGGTCACCTGAATTCGCGCAAGACCTTAATGCTTATCATAGCATTGATGCTGAAGCTGAATTGACTAGCATGTTGTCAGAATACATTTCGCAAGAAATTGATCTTGAAATCTTAGACATGTTGATTCAAAATGCTCAAACAACTGAGCGTTGGTCTGCACAAATTGGTTTTGTATTTGATGCATCAACTAATAAATTTGTGGATGGGTCGACCGCCGGTCAAGCTTATAACCAAGGTACTTGGTTCCAAACTCTTGGTACTAAGATCCAAAAAGTAAGCAATAAAATTCACCAATTGACTATGCGTGGTGGAGCAAACTTCTTAGTATGTTCTCCAAGTGTAGCAACTATTCTAGAGTCTATCCCAGGATATGCTGCTGATACAGATGGTGATAAAATGCAGTTTGCAATGGGTGTACAAAAGATTGGTGCTATTAATAGCCGCTTCCAAGTATACAAAAACCCATACATGACTGAAAATACAATTCTGATGGGTTACCGTGGTAGCCAGTTCCTGGAAACAGGCGCTGTATATGCTCCATATGTACCATTGATTATGACTCCATTAGTGTACGATCCAACTAACTTTACTCCACGTAAGGGTGTGATGACTCGTTATGCTAAGAAGATGTTACGTCCAGAATTCTATGGTAAAGTATTTGTACACGCTCTCAACCGTGTATAATCTTAACTAAATACTATTAAAAGAGGGGAGACTTAGGTCTCCCTTTTTTTATGTCTTTGGCCTCGTAGATATTTATATTAAATAGGATAATGTATGCCAAGAGAGAACATCGACCGTAATCCTCCTAAAACTGATATTAAATTTTCTGTTACATTATCTAATGAACAGAAAGCAGCAAAGGAGCTCATTCTTCAAACACCTATTAATTTTATTATAGGTAAAGCCGGATCCGGCAAAACAATGTTAGCTGTACAGATTGCATTGGATATGTTTTTTAAACGCACTGTCAATAAAATAGTTATAACAAGGCCGACTGTATCAACTGAGGATAATGGATTTTTACCAGGTACGGAAAAAGAAAAAATGGAGCCATGGTTAGTACCTATACGTAGCAATATGCGTAAAGTATATAACAAACCGGATTTACTACAAAAATTAGAAATGGAAGATAGTATTGAATGGGTATCATTAACTCACTTCCGTGGACGTACATTTGAAAATGCAGTATGTGTTATAGACGAATTTCAAAATTTATCCAAGCAACAATTGCATATGTGTTTAGGTAGATTAGGAGTTAATTCTACTTTGATATTTACAGGTGATAGTCAGCAAATAGATTTAAAATATAAAAATGATTCAGCGTTCCATGAGATACCTAAAATCGAAAAGTCTAAGTATGTAAATAAAATTATACTACTTGACAATCATAGGCATGCAGCACTCGATGAAATATTTAAAATGTTAAGTGAATATAGTTGATATTTATAAGAAAAGATATTTTAAAGGAACACTATGCCGGCTGGTAAATACTCGTTTATAATAGAACAAGGTGCTACGACAACATTCGAAGTTCAGTATAAGGACAGTACAAATACACCTGTAGATCTTAGTGGATATGGGGCAAGATTGCAGATACGTCCTTCTACTGACTCAAATACAATCTTATTGTCTTTAAGTAGTTCACTGCGAGGTGATGGTACCGGTCTTAATATGAGCGGTAGTAACGGCACAACACCTCCCACATCTGGAAGTATAGGCGTATATATCTCAGCTTATTCATCATCATTATTATCTTTTACAGAAGCTGCATATGATTTAGAAATTCATACTGGTATTACTGTATCACGTATATTACAAGGATGTGTCAAATTAAGTAAAGAGGTAACTCGATAATGTCTAGAGTTATTATAGTAAATACTCCTGGACCACAAGGACCACGTGGCCCTGGTGGCATTTATGAAGGGTCTGGCCCATTAACTATAAGCGGTTCAGTTTCTGCTACCGGTAGCTTTTGGAATATTACTACTAGCGAATTTCAAGTAGTAGATGACCCAGCTAAATTTACAGATGATTTCTTTTTAATTAAAAATGACTATAACGAATTAAAGTTAGGTACCATACAGTCCGATCCTGGCGTGACCGTAACATCCGTATCAAATACACCCTTTTTAATTAATAATAATACTTACAATATTGTAACCGTAACTAATAGCGGTAGTATATTTTTAGCTACTCAATCGGCATTACCTGTAAATCCTAACCCCGGTGGTATATTATTCTTTAACGATAATTTTTTCGTTTCATTATAATATTTATAATAAAATTGTAAAGGAAATAGCACATGGGAACATGGAAAAAAGTCTTAGTCTCTGGGTCATCGGCAGCGTTAACAACTGTAACAGCCGACACTACCGTAACCGTAGGTAGTACTGCTTTTAACGTAGTGGGTACCGGCGTATCCAATACTAGATTATCAGGATCATTTAGTGGTTCATTTAGCGGTGATGGTAGTAACTTAACTGGTGTAGTTGCTGCATTTCCAAGTACTGCAGTTACAGATTTAGGACCAACAGATGATTTCTATGTTAATACCTCAGCTGGCAATCGATCAATTACGTTAAATGCTTTGTTAGGAGATATTGCTGGTAATAATTTATTACCGGATCCTGGGGCCGGTAGTGCCACTACAATTAAAGTTGATCCGCAACTAGGTGCAACAAATGCATTAACTAGTGTTAACTCTACTGTTTATAATATTCCGGCTGGACAAATTGCAGGATATATTGGATTTGTTGGTACAGCCTCATTTGCCGCTACAGCATCATTAGCTATTACTGCTAGTTATGCACTTAATTCTAATGGTGGTACATTAACCATATCTGGATCAGATACTACAACTGGCACTGTATCATTAGCAACCGTTCCTTTAATATTTAGCGGTTCTAGTAACATTACGACTACTGTCGGTAGTGCTGATGGTAAGATTGGAATTAAGTTAGCTGATAATATTGTATTGAATGGAGATTTGGCAGTTAATGGCGGTGATATTACAACGACTGCAGCTGCATTTAATATTGCTAATAGTACTAACGGTACAACTGCAATAGCCATTGGTGGTAACGCTACCACTACCACGATGCAAAATTTGACATTGAATGGTAATTTGCAAGTTAACGGTACTACTACAACAGTTACAACTCAAAATTTAACTGTAGCTGACCGATTTATATTGTTAGGTTCTAGTTCATTGAATCAAAATATAGACGGTGGTATTGTTGTACAAAATCGATTTGCAGTTAATAGCGGTAAAGCTACCGGTTCTGGTTATGCATTATTTATGGATGGCGCGAATGTCACTAATGCTTCATCGCCTAGATGGGCCGTAACGTCATCATTAAGTGAATTAGCCGATGAAGCTACACCTGATGAATATCTTGTAACTGCTAAACAATCGTCTGTCGCGCCTACATTGCCTCCGACATATGGATCAGCTAGTGCTGGTTATGGTAACATGTATATTAATTCTAGTGATGAATCAATTTGGATTTATGTATAATAAAATAAAGTTAACGGTTATGGGATTAATAGATAAAATAATTAGTAATAAAGCCAAAGAGCCAGACAATTCATTAACAAAAGAAGAATTAGAGTTTCTATTGTTAGCATTGAAACGTGCTTCGTTTACTGGTGAACAATTGGAAACTGTATTTAACATAGTAATTAAACTGCAGAATCAATATCAAAAATATAATTAATATATTTTGATTTTTGTTGGCCGTAACAGGAAGTGGGATCATTAACGATCACCTACCGCAAAAACAAAGCGTATTATGCCAAATTGGAAAAAAGTCATTACATCCGGCAGTGATGCTGCCTTACGAACTCTAGAAGTTTCAAAACAATTTACAGCTAATGGGACTGGTTCACTAAATCTTAGCGGGTCATTTGTATTTACTGGATCTGTTACCGTATCCGGTAACGTTGTTGCTAACTCATTTACTGGTAGCCTGCAAGGGACTGGTAGTTGGGCTAGAAACGCTTTAACCGCATCTTCTCTGCCAGTAGGAACCTATCAGATAACGAGTAGTCAGGCAATAAATGCTTTAACAGCGTCCTTTGCCCCCGATTACCTATTAACCTCTAGTTTTAATTCTTGGACAGGATCTGTTTCTAGTCAATTTAGTGGAACTTCAAGTTATGCTAACTTCACTAGAATAGGTCGTATATCGGGCAGTCTACTAGGTACTATCGAAGACGGTAGTAATGTATATATTCTTCCTTTTTATAGATCAGGAAATGCACCATTCGGCTCATCTGGTTCAGTATATACAACTCCTTTTGTCTCATCAACTGGAATTTTACACTACTCATCTTCTTTAGATAGACTACTTACTACTGCTAGTTGTGCTGTAAATGCTTTAACAGCTAGCTACGCCTTAACGGCACTTGGAGTAACGCCTGCAGGCAATACAAACGAAATACAATATAATGTAAATGGTACTAATTTTGGTGGAGTATCTGCATTAACATATGACGGTAGTACACTTACAGGTACTGGTTCTTTCACTGGTAGATTTGATGGTAACCTCAGATTAGGATTATTTAGAGGTACACGTACCACCATACCTGCACCTGCTAGTAAAGGAGATGAAGTGTTAGTGTATACACAACAAATTATAGCCGGAACTTTTACTAATGATGATGTAATACGTGTACACTATAGAATAGATCAAACAACAACTGATACTGCAAGATATCGCATATACATAGCCAATACTGATAATTTCAGTGATGTATCTGGGTCATTAACTAATCTCATTGCCAATGTTACTGCATCATCAGCTGTTAGATATGTCGGAATAAAACGAGATTTAAGTTACGATGGCAGTAAACTACGATTTATGAATTCTGGTTCTACATCTACAACTGACGACATTGCAACTACTTTACCTATCTCTGAGTTTACCGCTGATATGACTAGCACAGAGTATTATATGTTTTTCTCAGCAATACCTAATCAAATAGCTCATACTAGTAAAGCCTTATCATATAGTATCGAACGTGTGTAATAGATACAGTCCCTGCAAGATATTTATATAAAAATCTTTCATTGGACGTGTGAACTATGAATACTAACAATACAGTACGCCCTGTCGATTCCATAAATATAGTTACTGTTGTTACTGACGAAACTCAAGTTAACGTCACACGTCCCGTTACTAACGTTGTACGCGTAGTAGGGCCCGGGCCAATTGGGCCAGTAGGACCGCAAGGAATACAGGGAGAGACTGGTTTAACTGTAACTGATTTGTTTGTAGCCCGTGGTAATGATACGTGGAGTACTACCGGTAGCCTACAAATATCGGGTAGTTTAATAGTTTCGCAAAGCGTTACGGGGTTATCTGGATTTACGGGAAGTCTTCGAGGTACGGCAGATACAGCTTCATTCTTTGCTGGATATGGTAATTCTGCAGTACTAATTAATCAGCATACCGTATACAATACATTTACTGAATCCATTCAAACACAAGTTACTGGATTAAGTAATGCTACTAGTAGTTATGTATTGAATAGTGTTACTGCGTCAATGTTACAACCGTACGTATTGACATCAGTGACACAGTCAATGCTTCAACCATATGTATTGACATCTGTAACCCAATCAATGTTGCAGCCGTACGTATTAACTAGTGTAACCCAATCAATGTTACAACCTTATGTATTGACTAGCATTACGGGGTCGATGCTGCAACCGTATGTTTTGACAAGCGTAACTAGTTCAATGAACGTTTTGGGTGCATTAACAGCATCATTTGTTAAAACATTGAAACAAGACGTTACGGTTACAGGGTCATTATTTATTTCCGGATCTATCGTACATAAGGGTAACTATACACAATCTGGTTCTAGTATTATTACAGGTATAAGTGGTAGTAGTACACCCTTTAGTTCCTCTCTGTTAATAACTAATCCTGATGATCAACAATATGCAATTGGATTATATAATAGAAGCTTTACACCTACCGTATCAAGTCAAGGCCCTCATTTTGGTATATGGGTACAGAATGATGGTAAAGCTTTTTTAGGGACTGAGTACGGACAGACATTAAACATATACTCTAATATTACCAATGAATACTCACGTCCTGCAATAAAAGTAACAGGTAGTAATGCACTTATTACTGGATCATTATTAGGTACGGCTTCTACCGCTAGCTTTGTAACATCGAGCAACGTGCAAGGCCCGCATGGAATGAATAGTGTTGTATCTGCTAGTCATGCAGTAACGGCATCATATGTTAATGTGTTAACGCAAGACGTTACGATATCAGGTAGTATGTTTATATCTGGTAGTATGTTTATACCGACATTAACTAATACCGGACAGTCTTATGTGTTGACATACGATGTTAGTAATGGACGCGTTTATTATACTGGGTCGACGTCAATAGGAGGTGTACCACAAGGCAATAATGGACAAATACAATATAACAACAATCAACTGTTAGGTGGTGTACCTACCCTAGTATATACAGATAGTTTACTAAAGGCTACTGGATCGTTTAGTGGAAGTTTTACTGGCTTATTAACAGGTATAGCTGCAACTGCTAGCTTTGTTACTTCAAGCAATGTGCAAGGCCCGTACGGTATGAACAGCATATTTAGCTCTTCATATGCCATTACTGCTTCACATGCTACTAGTGTACGGTCATTTGCTACTACAATCGGAAATGGTGCAGCTACTACATTTAATGTAACACATGGATTGAATACATATGATTTACATGTAACTGTTTATTCCGGGTCAGGTACACGTGAAAATATTATACCAGATGTTTATCGTACGGATTTAAATACCGTACAAATATTGTTTACAAATCCTCCCGGTCAAGATCATTACCGAGTATACATATCAATATAACAATGAAGTTTGAAAATCCGATAGAATTGTTTCCTACAGGATCCATTGAAACACCGGACTCTGGATATGGTAATCTTTATCTAGATACAGGTAATGACAGTGGATTTGTACGTGCAGATATTGCAGTGAAATTACCGAATGGAAGAACAATAAGAATACGTCATGACTAAAATTGTAAAAAGTTTACAACTTCCGATCAATGAAGTGACGCCACAGCCACCTAACGGTTACGGTGTATTGTATGTTAGTGCTAGCGATAATGCGGCTGGATATACCATTCAGTATACTAATGATGCAGGTGAAACATATGATCTAACAAAATCTACTAGTTATTATACTGTTACGTATTTTACCGGATCCGCAGATCGTACTGATGTAATATATGAATGGTCGCCTTCTCCAGGCTTACGATATCTAGAAGTATGTGCAGTCGGTGCAGGCGGCGGCGGAGGAATTGGGGGAGCTATTTCGCCTAATAGCCAAGGTGGGTTACCTGGCGGCGGAGGTGCTATAATATGGGCAACATTTCCTGCATTTCTGTTAACAGATACCCAGTATCGTATCAGAATTCAACGTGGTGGTGCAGGTGGAGTGGTTGGATCTGGTACTGGAGCTGCCGGTGGATCATCATCATTTGCAGATTCCGCTGGCAATGTGTTAGTATTGGCATATGGTGGCGGAGGAGGAGTTGCAGGATCTAATGGTGGTTCAAAAGCAGGAATCCCAGGATATGTATCACAAAGTATTCCTATTGGTTCTGGATTAGCCGGTGGAGCTGGAGGTGCTATGCCAAATGTCCCTAATGCTAGTACCGTAGCTAACTTTGCAAATGCCGCGGCAATATTTTTTAATGATTCTGACCCAAATAATGCCGATAGCACGATAGGAGAATGGGGTACTGGGACTGGCGCCGGCGGCGGCGGCGGAACAATAGTTGCAAGTACTACTCTAGCAGTCGCAGGCTCTGGTTCAAATGGATATCAATATAATACACTACGTATAAATAATAATAACGGCACGTCATTTCCAGGCAGTGACGGTTCAGCTGGAGGCTCGGGCACTGATAATTTAGTTACTACATTATTACGTATTAGTTCTAGTTATGAAGCTACGTACGGGTTAGGTGGCGGCGGACATGGTGGTGGATCTAGTTTGACGGTTGGAGGTCGTGGCGGCAATGGAGGATTTTATGGCGCAGGCGGCGGCGGAGGCGGAGCAGTACCTTCCGGACAAACTTCAGGAGCTGGGGGCTCTGGTAGTGCTGGTCTAGTTATATTAACTGAATATTATTTTTAATATGCCAAAAATTGCAAATAACACATTTATAGTCACTAGTTCGGCGACACCTAGTCTAGATTCTGACTTCGGAATATATACTAGCGGTAGTAATATATATTTTATATCAGCTAGTGCTGTACAGCAGTTAAATCTAGAAACTGGGTATTTTCGTGTTATAGAATATACCGGATCATCTATTAGTAATCAGTCTAGTATTTATACGTATGATGTTAGTCCGTTAGTTAAGTTAGCTACATTTGTGGCAGTAGGCGCAGGCGGCGGCGGTGGCAGCGGCGGCCGTAAAGATACATTAACGCGTATGTCTGGCGGCGCTGGCGGCGCTGGCGGCGGATTGGTTGTTATGACACTGTTATCTCAATCATTGGCTAACAGTTATACAATAACAGTACCTGGTTCACCTCCAGGAGGTACTAGTAGCTTAGTTAGTAATAGTACGGGTAATGCCGGAACGATAGGTAATGATACAACTATAGGATCTATTATAATTGCGCCGGGCGGAACTGCAGGAGTCGGAGGTAGCACAGCAGGGGCTAATAGTGCTGACCCATCATCAATTGCGCGCCCAGGATATCTTCCATATTTTTTATTAGGTAGTGAAGGCGGTAACAGTACTACTGGTACAGTTGCATCTATACCACCTGGATTGCAACTTCCTAACGGCGGTAAATATCGTCAATTCACATTTTATCGAAATGCAATGAATGGTATTCGAGGAATGGCTGGCGGCGGCGGTGGTGGTGCTATTAGTGGTAGTACAATACGAACTGCTCTAGCTGGATGTGGTGTTAACATATATGGTAATTCAGTATCGGCCGGTAGTATTGGAGCTTTAGGTACTGGTGAAGATGCTGGCGTGAGTCCATCTAATGTACTTAATGCTATTCATTTGTTTGGTATTTCTGGTAGTTTGTTATCATGTCGATATGGCGTGGGCGCAGGGGGATCTGGTGGAGCATCTACTATAACACTTGGCGTGACTGGTGGCAACGGTAGCAATGGTGGATATTTTGGGGCGGGCGGAGGAGGTGGAGGGGCTGCCTCTGGTAGTCGTGCAGGGAATGGAGGATCTGGTAGTGCTGGATATGTAGCTATTTTAGAATTCTATTAACATTTTCATAGCGTAATTCGATATTTATAATAAAGGTAGTCATGGCAACTAATATTCCTATATGGCCTGGTAGTTCTTCATTTTGCCCTGGCGAGACGCCGTTCGGCTTTTACGATAACGATTATGAATTTCAAATCGATACAGATAAAGTAGCTGATTGGTGCGCTAAACGTTTAGGCTTTCCGATAACAGATATTGAAATGCAAGATATACAATTTTATGCTTGTTTTGAGGAAGCTGTTACCGAATATGGGGCTCAACTTAATGCATATAACATACGTGATAATATGCTTAATGTATATGGAGGAAGTACTGGATCTAATTTAACAGGTAAAACCGTTACTCCAAATCATGGCGGATTAATTACATTAGCATCTGCATACGGCACTGAAGCTGGATCGGGCGGCAGTGTAAAATTTTATACTGGTAGTATTGCAATGACTAACGGTAAACAAATTTATGATTTAGCTGATAGTAATATTGTTACATTAGAAAACGGCGTAGCTGGTATAGATTCTATAGAAATTAAACGAATATATCATGAAGCTCCACCTGCCCTTGTACGTTTTTTCGACCCATTTATAGGATCAGGTATTGGTACACAACAAATGTTAGATTCATTTGGATTTGGTAGTTATTCACCAGGTGTATCATTTATGATGATGCCGATATATGCTGATATACTTCGTTTACAAGCGATCGAGTTTAATGATACGGTACGTAGATCTGCATATTCATTTGAACTAAGTAAAGACCGTTTACGTATATTTCCTATACCAGATGGCCAGAATATAAAGAAAGTATACTTTGATTATATTCTTAAAACAGATCGTTTTACGGGGCCAGGTGTAATAGGCGCCGGTACTATTTCAGATTATTCGAATGTACCGTATGAAAATGTTATTTATGAAAATATTAATAGTGTAGGTCGTCGATGGATTTTTAGATATACATTAGCATTAGCAAAAGAATTATTAGGATATATACGTAGTAAATATTCTGCTATACCTATACCTAATGCTGAAATAACGTTAAATGGTTCAGATTTAGTTAGCAATGGCCAGGCAGAAAAAGAAGCTTTATTAACAGAACTCAAAGAAATTTTAGATAGTATGTCTAGACAAGCGCAATTGGAGCGCAAGCAAGCTGAAGCAGATGCTATGCAATCACAATTGAATAAAATGCCGTTAAAAATATATGTAGGATAATATGGCACTATTTGGCGGATCTCGAGACGTTAGTTTAATTAAGTCGCTTAATCGTGAACTTATCAATCGATTCATCGATATAGAAGTAGCACTGTATAAATTGAACCTACAAATAACAGGTCAAAATATATACGGAGAATCTAACAATAAAACATATTATCAACCTGTACGTATACATAGCTTAATATCACGTGATGATCGTACAATTGTAGGAGATGACTTCGGATTAGATACGGCACGTACAGTATTATTCTCTTTCTTTAAACCAGACTTAGAAGCACGTAATATATTCGTAGATGTAGGTGATATTATAGAACATGATCGTAGTATGTATCAAGTAGACAATATTACATATGCCCAAGAATATTTTGCTGGCCGAGATGAAGCTACTGATTTAGGATATGTGTTAGGAGAACGTGGGTCATATGGTTTAGATTTATCTGTCATAGTAGAAACACATATAACTAGACATACTGCACTTAATTTAGAACCTGTACGTTCAGGACTAAATCGTCCTAGTCAATTACCAAGGAACTTATAATGGCAAAACCACAATTAAATAAAACATATAGCACGTATTCTACTAATCCGGATATAGCTCGTAGTGCACAAATTCGTCGTGATGATGATACGATAAAAACTCCTAGTTGTACTATATACGATATAGACAATGCTATTATGTCGTTTATAAGCGATGTGATACGTCCGGAAATTGTAGATAATAATGCCATGGTGACAGTCCCGGTAATGTATGCTAATGCAGAAAAATGGGCACAGATACAAGCTAAAGGTTATATGTACGATCATAGCGATCGTTTAATGACTCCGTTGATATCCGTTAAACGTAATAGTATTACAGAACGTGACACGATGAAAAAATTAGATGTTAATTGGAGTCCGGAAGTTGATAATGACTTTGCTAGAAATACATTGACATATGAAAGTCAATATTCAAAAAATAACCGTTATGATCGTTTTTCAGTTTTGCAAGGCACCCGCCCTAAACGTGAAATATACGTATCTAATATACCAGAATTTGTAGACGTAAGTTATGATATTTTAATATGGTCAGAATATACAGAACAATTAAATAGTATCGTAGAACAAATTCTTCCTACTGGAGGATTTGCATGGGGTACTACATGGAAATTTATTACTTCTATTCAAGATTATTCGTTCGAAACAGTTTCTGTACCAGGCGAAGATCGTATAATACGTGCTACAATGCCTATCAATGTTAAAGGCACATTATTATCACAATATGAATTAAAGCGATCAACTTTACAAAAACGTTACTCTGTTAAGCGCGTATCATTTGGATCTGAGACAGAGTCATTTAATGCAGATCCAGATAATCCGCCTAGCGATGGTTTTACTACTAATGACGGCTTTCGTCCGTTACTGTAACATATTTATAACAAAGGAAAAGTTATGCCAACAGAAATTAAGTTTACACAAGAAGAATTAGATCAAATTAAACAATTACGTGATAATACAAATCGTATTATTTATCAATTCGGCGAAATTGATCTCGAGTTGCATTTAATGCAACAACGTACAAACGAACTTCAACAACTTCGTACAGAGTTACAGGCTGAATATCAAACTCAATCTAATAATGAACGTACATTAGTCGATGAATTAAATAAAAAATACGGGGCAGGACAGGTAGATATTGAAAGTGGTATATTTATACCTAATTCATAATGTTTGACTAATTGCTCTGATATTTATATGAAATGATTATTAATTTAAATTAGGAGCAAACTAATGGCAGAAAAAATTGTTTCGCCTGGCGTGTTTACCAATGAGATTGATCAATCGGCATTGCCAGCAGCAATTGCCAGTATTGGTGCAGCAGTCATTGGCCCGACACAGCGAGGCCCTGCAAATATTCCGACAACAGTAACTAGTTATTCTGAGTTTTTACAAACGTTTGGTGGAGTATTTATTTCCGGCTCAGAACGTTATGAAAATACTTTCAAATATTTAACTAACTATTCTGCACAAGAATATCTTAAATATGCTGATACATTGACAGTAGTACGTGTAATGGCAGGAACATATGCATATGCATTTAGCAATGTAGTTAGTGTTAACAGCGGCAGTGATGGCACGGCGCATGCACCATCATTCCGATTGACTGCATTATCAGCAGGAGTTCAGGAAAATTCGGGTCGTGAACGTGCTGCTATTAGCGGTAGTGGATTCGTTTCCGCTTCAGTGACTGATCAAGGAGTCGGCGGATTATTACTTTCAGGATCAGAACAAAATCTTCGTTGGGAAGTTTCGGATGTGAGTAATACCAAAGGTACATTTACATTGCTGATACGTCGTGGTGATGATATCATAAATCGTAAAATTATTTTAGAACAATACAATAATTTAACGTTAGATCCAAATTCTCCTAATTATATTGCAAAACGTATCGGAGATATATCATATACTTTAAGAGATTCGGGCACATCTCAGCCATATTTCCAAATTTCTGGATCATATGCTAATAAATCGAAGTATGTACGTGTAACGGTATATAAAAATACAGTCAATTGGTTTGATCAAAACGGCGCACGTCGTAGTTCCGACTTTACTGGTAGTTTACCTGCAGCCGTATCTGGAACATTTGCATTTGGTAGTGATGGATCTGTAACACATCCAAAACGTTTCTATGAAACTATATACGCCGGCGATAGTCAACAACAAGGCTTTGATATGTCAAATTCGACATTTCGTATTCCATATTTAGATGCTATCAATTTATTGAAAAATCAAGATGATTACGATTTCAACTTGTTAACATTGCCAGGTTTAGTAGATAATAACTCCGGAGCTAGCGCCGTAATAGATGCGGCTCAACAAATGATTGAAACACGAGGTGATGCATTCTTAGTTGTAGATCCGCATGCGTACGGCGGCACAATATCGACAGTAGTATCTGAGGCTGATACACGTAATAGTAATTACGTCGCAATGTATTGGCCATGGGTATTAATTCCAGATCGTGACTTAGGTAAAAATGTTTTTGTTCCTGCTAGCGTTGTTGTACCAAGTGTATATGCATTTAATGACCGAGTAGCTGCACCATGGTTTGCGCCAGCTGGTCTTAACAGAGGCGGAATTGAAATTGCTGTACGTACTGAACGTAAGCTTAATCAAAGCAACCGCGATACATTGTATGATGCAAATGTCAACCCAATTGCTAGTTTCCCTAATCAGGGAGTAGTAGTTTATGGTCAAAAGACGATGCAAAAGAAATCATCGGCATTGGATCGTGTAAATGTGCGTCGCCTATTAATTGCTGCTAAGAAGTTTGTTGCTTCAACTAGCAAATATTTGTTATTTGAACAAAATACGGCAGCTACTAGAAATAGATTCTTAAGTATTGTTAATCCATACTTCGATAATGTTCAACAACGCCAAGGCTTGTATGCATTTAAAGTTGTAATGGACGAAAAATTAAATACTCCAGAAGTAATTGACCGTAATGAATTACGTGGAGCTATTTATTTACAACCGGCAAAAGCTGCAGAATTTATTATTATTGACTTTAACATCCTTCCGACTGGTGCTGCTTTCCCAGAATAGTCATAACGGATAAAAATAAACAAGGAGAAAACTAATGGCAGAAAAAATTGTTTCGCCCGGTGTATTTACCAATGAGATTGATCAGTCCGCTTTACCAGCTGGTATTGCCAGCATCGGAGCTGCTGTTATCGGTCCAACACACCGTGGGCCTGCAAATATTCCGACAACAGTAACTAGTTATTCTGATTTTGTAGCTAAATTTGGTGGAGTGTTTACTGTAGGTACAGGTATAAATGAAGCCACTTACAAATACTTAACTAACTATTCTGCACAAGAATATCTTAAATATGCTGATACATTAACGGTAGTTCGCGCTGCACCTAGTGATATAGCATATGCTAATAGTAATGTAGTAGATCGTTCTGGTACTGGTACAATATCATTTCGTTTAGATGTTTTATCAGCCGGCGCCCAAGAAAATTCGGGTCGAGTAGCTGCATCAACAGCTGGATCTGGTAGTTCGGCAGATCAAACAACTGGTGGTAGATTAATATCCGGATCTGAAACTAATTTGCGCTGGGAAGTGTCAAATGTAAGCACTACCAAAGGTACATTTACATTGCTGATACGTCGTGGTGATGATATCATGAATCGTAAAATTATTTTAGAACAATACAATAATTTAACGTTAGATCCAACATCACCAAACTACATTGCAAAACGAGTAGGTGATGTATCTTATACATTGTTAGGATCAGGTACATCAGATCCATACTTCCAAATTTCTGGATCATATCCAAATGTATCTAGATATGTACGTGTAAGTAACATTTCTAATACTACTACTTTCTTTGATCAGAACGGTAAAATACGTATTAATAGCTTGTCAGGTAGTTTACCACAAGAAGTATCGGGAACATTCTCAGGTGGTAGTAATGGTACAGAAGTTTCAAAGTCATTTTTTGAAAATATATTTACACGTAATGCAGTAGATGCTAACGGAGTGCTTGGAACAGGTGATGCCGACAATGACAACCGTCAGCAAGGTTTTGATATGTCTCAAAGTATTTTCCGTAATGCATATTTAGATGCCATTAATTTGTTATCTAATCAAGATGATTATGATTTCAACTTGTTAACGTTACCAGGCTTAGTAGACGAAAATACATTTGCTGGCAGCATTTTAACTTCGGCGCAACAAATGATTGAAAGTCGTGGTGATGCATTCTTAGTAATAGATCCTGTAAAATATGGCTCATCTTTATCAAACGTAGTAAGTATTGCGGATTTGCGTAACAGTAATTATGTAGCTGAATATTGGCCATGGGTATTGATTAATGATTCAGATTTAGGTCGTGCAGTTTTTGTTCCTGCAAGTACTGTTGTACCAAGCGTATATGCATTTAATGATCGAGTAGCTGCTCCATGGTTTGCACCTGCAGGTTTAAATCGTGGTGGTATTGATGTAGCACTTCGTACAGAACGCAAATTAGACCAAAGCAATCGTGATACTTTATATGATGCAAATATTAATCCAATTGCTAGTTTCCCTAATTTAGGTGTTGCTGTATATGGACAGAAAACATTGCAGAAAAAGGCATCAGCGCTTGACCGTGTAAATGTACGTCGTTTATTGATTGCTGCTAAGAAGTTTGTTGCATCAACTAGTAAGTATTTGATCTTTGAAAACAATACTGCTGCGACGCGCAATCGTTTCCTTAGCATTGTTAATCCGTACTTTGATAACGTTCAACAACGTCAAGGTTTGTATGCGTTCAAGGTTGTAATGGATGAAAAATTAAATACACCTGAAGTGATCGACCGTAATGAATTACGTGGTGCAATTTATTTACAGCCTACCAAAACGGCTGAATTTATAATCATTGATTTCAATGTTCTACCAACTGGTGCTGCTTTCCCAGAATAGTAGATGATGAATATTTATATTAAATAGGAGAAATAAAAAATGGCAGAATTATTATCACCCAATGAAATCTTTTATACAGCGTTTGAACCGAAACTGTCAATGCGGTTCATCATGTATATTGAGGGTATTCCATCATACTTGATCAAGGCAGCATCTCGTCCAAGCATTGATCAAGGTGAAGTGATACTTGATCACATCAACATCGAACGTAAGCTTAAGGGCAAGAGCCGTTGGCAAGACGTTACCGTAACTCTGTATGATCCAGTTGTTCCGTCAGGAGCACAAATGGTAATGGAATGGGTTCGTTTACACCACGAATCTGTAACAGGCCGTGATGGTTATAGTGACTTCTATAAGCGTGACATTACTTTCAACTCGCTCGGCCCTGTGGGTGATAAAGTTGAAGAATGGACTTTGAAAGGCGCTTTTGTAAGTTCAGCAACCTTCGGCGATATGGATTGGAGCACAGAAGATCCAGTAACTATCGAATTGACATTGAAATACGATTACGCAATATTGCAATTCTAATTGTATTAAAAATTTATGTAAAGATCCCGTCTTATGGCGGGATTTTTACTATGCGTTCATATTTATAATAAATTAAAGTTATATAAAAGGATTCTTATGGCAACAGTTAATGACGAGTATCAAAAACCAAACAAACATTCAGTCGATCAAGTTTCAGATGAGCAATTAAAAGCTTTGGCAGTTCAACAATTTGAACAACAAAAAAGTCATGCTCCTGCAACCGAAAAAGAAAAATACGATTTTCCTACGGAAATTGTAGAACTTCCTAGTAAAGGATTGTTATATCCTGCAGGTAATGCTCTTTCATCTGGTAAAGTAGAAATGAAGTATATGACTGCACGTGAAGAAGATATTCTTACTACCCCTAGTCTTATTAAACAAGGCGTTGTGTTAGACCGTTTATTTCAATCTCTAATTGTAGGGAATGGTTTAGGCCAAAAGATTAACTACGGAGATTTGTTAGCCGGTGATAAAAATGCTATTATGATTGCTGCACGTGTGTTAGGATACGGCAAAGATTATGAAGTTAAGCTTAAAGCTCCATCAGGTGAAGAACAAAGTGAAGTAATTGATATTAGTGAATTGCAACATAAAGAAATTGATGAGTCATTATTTACACCAGGACAAAATCGTTTCAAATTGACATTGCCAGTATCTAAACGTAGCATAGAAGTTAAGTTGCTTACACATGATGATGAGAAGCGTATTGACGAGGCAACTGCAAAAGCCAAGAAATATAATAAGCTGCGCGGAGTTGAAAGTAACGTTACCGTACGTTTGCAACATATTATTACTGCGGTAGATGATAATCCCGAGCGCGGATATATTACAGAGTTTGTTGAAAATTATTTCTTAGCTCGTGATATTCAATATGTTCGTGAATTTTTAGCAAAAATCCAACCTGATGTCGAACTTACTTTGACGTTCACAGATGCCGGCACGGGGGAGCCATTCGAGGCACAGTTACCAATCGGCGTGGACTTTTTTTGGCCTAGCGCCCGAGTATAGGCGCATACTACACGAACAGATTTTCAGTCTGGTTTATTACGGTAAAGGTGGATTCACATGGTCGGATATTATGGCTATGCCCATATGGCTACGTGTGTTTTACATCAAACAAATCAATAAAGCTGTCGAAGCAGAAAATGAACGCAATAAAAAAGCGTCTAGAAAATCTACAGGCGTAGCACGACCTGGTATAACTCCATCAAAGCCGAGATAACAGATATTTATTAAAAAAGGAGCTATAGCAGATGTCTAAAAACCGTATTGACGAAAATGTCATGAAATATATCATTAAGCTGTTTTTTCCGGGATTAGAACGTGATATAGTAAATGATCCGGCGATTCAACGTGAACTACGAGAAGTTTCTAAGATTGCAGCTGACTTCAATGAAAAATTGGAACGTTTAGAGCAATTAACCGGTAAAGATTTATCTAACTTATATTTTAAGCGTAAATAATGATAGATAAATCTAACGATATTACCAAATCACTTAACGTGCAGTCATATAAAGATGTTGACTCTCTATTGGACAATATCTTAGAAAAGCAGACACAGATTAGTTTGCAATCGCAGATTGAACGTACTGCAAAAACTTTGAAGCTTAGTACTGACCGAGCTACATTGCGAGTATTAACTGAACAAGCGAAATCGTTAAAAACTCAAGAAATAAATGCAGCTAAACTTGCAAAACTCGATAAAGGTCATATATCTAATCTACAACAACAGCGCCGATCGATGCAAGATCGCTTTGAAATTGCAGATGCTATATTAAAAAAAGATCAAGCGTCTTATAATTTACAGCAAATAGCAGCTCAAAAGTATAAAAAGTTTACAAGTGATCAATTAGATGAGTCAATTAAATCTCGTACTGAATCATTGCAACAGCAATTAAAAGGTGAACAGCAGTATAATTTATTATTAAAAGATGGTCTCGGCTTATCTGAAAACCTTGCCAAGCAAGGAATAATAAATAAAGAAACGCAGGATGATTTATTAGATATATTAGAACAGAGTAAAGATCCTGTACAGGTAGTTGAAGACTTAAACGGTAAAATATCAGATGCATACCAAGCAGGTAATGAACAATTGGCTCTTGGTTTAGGTTTAATGCAAGATTTAGCAAAATTTGAAGTTCAACGTATTAAAATACAAGAAACAATAACGGAGCATACTGATAAAGCTTTAGGTAAATTAACAGCATTTACTGACCAAGTACCATTTGTAGGTAAACAGATTAGTTCGTATTTAACGGACGGAATGAAACGTTTTAATCAAACGTTAAGTAAGTCATTAGTCGAAGGCGAGCGTGGATTTTCTGCTTTAGGAAAAAGTGTTGGGAAGTCATTTGGTATAGGCGGTACAGTATTATTAGGTTTAGCTGGCATCGGTATTGCGTTTGCAGGTTTATTTAAATTAATAACAGCATATGATGACAGAATATCAGATATAGCAAAATCGATGGGTACGACTAAAGATGCTGCAAATCAAATGTACGCTGCCTCATTACAGTCCGGTATCAGTACTGATCGATATTTAGAATCAGTTAAAGCATTGAATGCAGCGTATGGCGGCATTAATAGAATTAATGCTAGTAATGCAAAATCATTTGAAGATGAAATTAAGTCAGTTAATACATTAGTAGTAGGATTCGGGTTAGCTACAGATGAAGCTGCTGGATTAAGTGCAGTGGCTGAAACCTTAGGCGGTGATACTAATACAATGACCGCTGCTGTATTGGAACAAGTAGACGCTTTAGAAGCTGGCGGTAATTATCTTGTTAATCAATCTGAACTATTAAAAGATATAGGAAAATTGGGACGTGTCAATGCAATGGTATTCGGTAAAAATGTTACTGCATTAACAAAGGCAGCTGCAGCAGCTCGTATGTTAGGTACTGATATTAATACTGTTATAAAACAAGGTGAAAAACAGTTAGATATCGAAGAAAGTTTGACACAGGAAATGAGGCTACGAGTATTTACCGGCGCAGATATTTCTAAAGAAATGGATGCCTTCCGTGAAGCTTCATTATTCGGTAATCCAGAAGATCTAGTACAAGCTAAACTAGATGTTAGTAAAAAAGTTAATGATGCTATTAAATCTGGTGATAAAGCTATGATTAAATTAGCAACACAGTCATATGCTGATCTAATGGGTATGACAGCTGATCAAGCTGCTGAAGAATTTAAAAATCTAGACCTTATCGAATCTATGGGATTCAATATGGCTGATTATTTAAATGGTGTTGTTGGGGATGAAGAAATATTAAAACGAAGTAAAGAGTTAGGTGTGCAACAACGTCAGGAGATTGAAAATATGCTCAAACGGCGTCAAGGTCAAGCTTTATCCGATCAATTCAATGAGCAAATGGAACGTTTGAAACAATCGTTAGCTCCATTAATGGGTGCATTGGCTGAGACATTACCTAAATTAGTGCCTGGAATTATTTCATTTGTTGAAATATTAGCTAACATGGGTAATAAATTATCGACAATGTTTGGCGGATTGTTCGGAGCTAGTAATAGTTTTCAAAAAGCTTTAGAAATTACACCAGAAAAAATTGAAGAATATGCTAAAGCCAATGATAAAACACTTGGTGAAGCTGAACAGGAATTGAGAGCACAGGCAGAAGCACAAGGCACTGCGCAAGAAGATAGTAGTTCTAGTTTACTAGGTATGGCTGCAGGAATTACCGGAGCAGTTGCCGGATTCGCAGTATTAAGAAAAACTATTAAAGGTGTTACTAAATCACCACTATTTGAAACTATATTCGGTAAAGGTAAAGAAGCGGAAGCAGCCACATCTACATATGAAGGTACGTTACGTGCATTGCAAGATTTTTACGGTAAGGCAGGAGCCGCGCCAGGTAAATTTGATGTAAAGGGTAAAGAACAGAAAGAAAAACCGGGCATGTTAAAAAGTATAATGAACTTGTTTAAACGTGATAAATCTAAAGATGTAGCCGGCGAAGCTCAAAAAGAAGCTACAGATAAAAAACCAGGATTATTAAAACGCGTTGGTAATTTCTTTAAGCGTGATAAGACTAAGGACGTTGTTGAAGGAGCACAAGAAACTGCAACTAAAAAACCAAATCTTTTAAAACGTTTTGGTAATTTGTTTAAACGTGATAAAACCAAAGACGTATCAGAAGAAATGCAGGATACTGCAGCTCCTACAGATAAGAAACCAGGACTATTGGGACGTATAGGTAGTTTCTTTAAAGGTAAAGGAAAAGGTGGCGGTAAGTTAGGGGCAATTGCTGGATTAGCTGGATCGGTATTATCATCCGATTTAGCTCAAGATGCTATTACATCTGTAGCAGGAGAATCGCCTGCAGGTGATATTGCTACTAATTTAGCTACAGGTAATGTAGGAGCAGCAGCTGGAGATTTGGTTGGTGGCGGAGCAGGAGGCGGCGCACTTACAGCGGGAATAGATGCTGCAATGTCCGGCGGCAGTATAAAAGATATTGCTGGAGCTGCTTTAGGATCATTGTTAGGAGGCGGAGAAGAAGCTGTAACTGCTGAAGTGCCAGCTGAGCCAGAATTGACAGGTGATTTCTATAGCGACATATTTACCTATTTAGATACGGTAGTTGAAAATCTTCAACAGATAGTTCAAAATACCGGAGGAAGTTCTGCAACTCCAGGTACTCCAGAAGCAGAGGCAGCTGAAGAAGGCGGTGGTGGTATATTTGATATGGCTAAAGACTTATTAGGTAAAACCAAAATAGGTCAAAAGATGGGAATAGGCCAAGGCGGAATGATGGATTCTATGTTAGATATGGTTACCGGAGGAGGTGGAGGAACTGGTGGAGGTGGAGGTGCATCGGGTGGCGGAGGCGGAGCTCCTAGCTCTAGCAGTAGCATGGGCGGATCTAGTAAAATGCCAACAACACCTGCAGGAGGCGGTGGAGGTAGTGCTCCAACAGCTGCACCTAAAGGCGGCGGAGGATTTTTTAGTAGGATAGGTGATTTCCTGTCTGAAAAATTAGATCCTTCAAAAATGTTTGGCGAGAAGGTAGGCGGATTTTTAAAGACAGGTTTTGCGAAAGCTTTAGGGCCAATAATGGCAGCTATCTCAAGCATAAGTAGTATATCTACATTAATTCAAGGCGGTAAAAGTAAATTAGCTGCGGGTGAAAGTATAGACTTTGGAGACTTTGGTAAACAAATAGTTCAATCTGCTGCATATCCGATCGTGTCATCATTAATAACTCTTATACCTGGTATAGGATCTACTATTACTTTAGCAGATCAAATAGGTGGCGCGTTAGGATTTTCTCCAATTAAATGGCTAACGGATAATTTGATTGATTTATTACCTAACGAAGCATTTACAGGATTAGGTAAATTTGCATTAGGAGTAGAAGGCCAAGGGGCTCAACCGCAAACAGCTCAGCCGATGATTGAAGGCGGTATGAATGAAACCGTTAAAGTACAAGCCAATGACTTTGTAATAGAACCTAATAGCAATGATAAGATAGGCGGAGTATTAGATAATAAATCTGTAACTGAAATGGTAAGTTTATTGCAACAAATGGTAGGATTGATGAGTCAACGTCAAGAAGTTGTGTTATCGCCAAGTACAGCGAATGCTATTGTAACAATGGGCACATCTAACAAATCGTTTAAAAAATAAAGTCGGTATATGGCACTAATAGATTTAAAGTCAGATCTAAGTTGGTACGGAAAAACACCGCCAGCCGGTGTAGCCAATAATGATAAAAATATTACACGCTTTGTTTATAACGAAGATTTAACTGTAAGTGTTACTCCTGCAGGGCAATTGCCACGTGTATCTGCAGATGGATTACCTTTAGATAACGGGTCGTCTACACGTAAAGCACAATTAGGTGAAGGTACTAGATTTCCAATTGGTCCAGAGGGTCAAATACATCAGTTTGATATTAAACGAACTGGTTGGTATATAGGTCGTCCATATTCTGCAATATACAATAATAGATTGCCGTTTGGATTAGCTGCTTCATATACTAACAACTCTCCTATTGATGATATGTACAATAAGTTTAAAGTACGTGATGAGGCATATGATCCATTTGGTTATGCTAAACCGCCCTTTATCTTACGTGGTATTCAACAAGATGGAAGTTCAGATCCACAACGTTGGGGATTAGCAGGCACAGCATTAGCTAATGCTAGTATGGAAGTACCACGTGGAGGTATTGTAGCATCCGTTGAACGGGCCGCATTAGATGCAGTACGATTAGGTAAGTTTTTGATACGTCCGCAAGGATTGTTATTTTTAGCTAAGCAACAATTGTTGCATTTAATGAATCCTAATACAGAGAACGTTACTGGATATGCCACTACACCAACTAGACAAAAATTATTTAATCCGGTAAATTTTTTAGCATCAGCTGTTGGCGGAATTGCAGGTTTACGTTTTAAACGATATGGACTTCCATTCGAGGGTGATGGTGATACATATGAGGGTGTTCATAGAGAACAAGATTTAATTAATATAGCACGAGATCCTAATCGTCCATTTAATCGTTTAACGGAATTAAATTTTCAACGAAAAGGTGGAAATGAGGCTCTTAGATTATTGCCGCAATGGGCAGCTACTAGTGCAGCTTTAGGGCCTGATTCGGTAGGCGGTATTGGGATTACTAATTTTACAAAGTATGAATTATATAATACCTTTATACGTATACCAGGAACTATAGGCACTACAAGATCTTCGGAAGATGCTTTATTTACAGCACGAAATCCATACGCTGGTAACGGGTCTGGTGGTACATTGACAATACAACAACTGGATACTAATGATCATCCAGATGCGACAGCTACTACACAAACATATAGTGTTATTCCGTTTTATGTTAAGTTTCCAACATATCTTAAATTTTCATTACGTACAAGATATGAGTATCCAATAGGTTTTGGTAATTCATTAGCAGAACTAACTACTTTTAAATCGCAATTAGCATCACATGAAGATTTTATTCGAGGTATTGGTAATCAAGCTGACTTTGATGAACGATTTAAAAAATTCAATGTTCCATATTTAGGTACGTATACTCCTAACAGTCCGATAACAGGCGATACAATTGCTGGAGAAGATACACGTGAAGATTCATTAGAATCATTCGTATCACAAAAAACAGATGCTAGAAAATTAAAAGATAGTATTGTTGAATCACTATCACCGACGTTCCGTGGCGGAGTATCGCAAACAGAAGACCAAAAGATAGTCGAAAATCGTACAAATGCAGATAATATACGAAACTATAGGGCATTGACATACGGCGATGTACGACGACTTACAGGAGCTGAATCATATCGTGGCCCACAAAACGGACAATTATTAGATTTTCGTACAGGTCAAGCTTGGAGTACATCTGATGAATATCGTAAAAATACATTAGAAAACTATTATGGATATACGCCATATAATGCAGCTAATAGAAAAAGATCTAAACCAGACCCTATCAATAATACTCCGTACGGTACTGAATTATCTGGAGTAAAAGATTTAATTAAGTTTCGTTTCGAAAGTGTAGGATTTTCTGGCACAAATGGCAGACCTATAATATTTAGGGCTTATATTAACAGCCTAAGTGATTCATTTTCGCCAGGCTGGAATCCATCACAAGATCAGGGCCGTGCCGATCCTAAAGTGTTGTATTCCAGCTTTGAACGTAGCATAAGTTTAGACTTTAAGGTAGTAGTTCATTCGGCAGATGAGCAACATAATGTATGGGATAAATTATCGGCGCTAGCTAGAAATACATATCCTGTATATGCCGGATCTGGATTCCATGGCCAGTTTATACGTGTTACTATTGGAGATTTATATGTTAAGCAGTATATGTATGTAAATACTTTACAGTATGATTGGGATCAGGATACGCCATGGGAAATAACTGAAGGAGTACAATTACCTATGTATACTAACGTTAATATGTCATTGACATGGGTTGGTACCTCCAAACCGAAAGCCGAACAAATTCCGTATAGTTACGGAGGTAATAGAATACCGGCAGTATATAGTGATGTACCTAATAATTCAGGTAATGAAACATATCAGGCCCAAGCAGATAATTCGCCAACTCCTGCTGCAAATGATGCTAGTCTAGATCCTACAAGTTTTGACGCTAATGGTAATGAAACGGTAGACGGGCAGCCAGTAGGTACGGGTACTGTTTTAGCGCCTACAAATTAAAAGGATAGATAATGAATAGATATCAATATGCTAAATTAGATAAAGTTACGGCTCGTAAAGCTTATTCGACTGTACGATCGATAGAAATACCAAAAAGTTATGCAGATCGATATATCTTTTCTAAAGAAGGAGATCGTTTAGATTCATTAGCATATGAGTTTTACGGAGATACTCAACTTTGGTTTATATTAGCTAATGCAAATAACTTAGGTAAAGGCACCATGGTCGTCCCTGGCGGGTTGCAGTTACGTATACCGCCAGATTCTATCATAACAACCATTAATGATTTATTACAAAAGGCAGAGGAGAATAGATAATGTCACTGTTTAAAAAAAATCCGGGCCGAGGAGCTCCTGGTCACGGTAAAGGTTATAAATACAAAAAACGTTTCAATGCAGCTGTATCTGTAAATCTCGGCGGAGCTAAGCTACCATCTAATCCAGATAGTTTTGAAGGTACATATGGCGGAGGTGGCCGACCCCAAGTACAATTAGATTCTGTTACAATTACAGAAGGAGATACATATGGCCATTTAACACAGGTAGAAGTTACGTTTACGTGTTTTACTATAGGCGCGTTTAGTAAATATGCCGCATCTGCATTTAAACTCGGGGCCGATGCATCTGTATCTGTAGGTTATGCAGAATCAGGCGCTCCATCGGGCGGTAAGACATTTAGTAATCTAATGATCTATAAATACAATTGGACTACTACAAAAGATAATTATGTTCGTTGTACAGTAAGTTGTATGTCAGCTACCCCGTTAATAAATCAGGCAGATGTTAACGTTAGTGCTAAATTAGCTGGCGCAGGTCTTACATTTACAGACGTATTAGAAGTAGGCGGGCCTGGAGTAGCTACGCCGGTGCAGACTATATCACAGTTAATGAAATATCAAGCACAGGGCGGCGGCAGCGTAGCTACGAAAGATGTACCTGACGGGTTTTATAATGGTGTACTAGTAGTTACGAATCCAGGAGTTACACAAGGTGATGCAGATGAACAGACGAAAAAAGTATTAGAGATAATGGCAGCAGCTGGCATTCCAGTATCATATGATAATGCTAAATTAGTATATTGCACTTTAGAATGGTTTGTTCAGCAGATAAATACATATTATATTCCTGATGAAGGTAAGTTAGTAGGCGTTACTTATAAATTTGATAAAACGGCTGAAGGCGCAGGATGTTTAGCTGGAATATGTAGTGCTGACCCATTGAACATTTTAATAGCAGGTGGAGGTGCCGGTGATTACGGTGCAGCTGCAGATGTACCAGATGAACAAAAATTATTAGCTGAGAGTAAAGCCAGTGCACCACCAGCGATTAACAGTAATACTATTAACTGTAAGAATATTTTATTATCGTCGTCGTATATAGCATCAACAGTATTCGGGGCAGCTTCAAAAACAGAGAATGCTCCAGATAAGTCAATAACGCCAGATAACGGTCAGCCAGCTAAAGTAGTTTTTAGTATAGGACAAATGTTCGAAAAAATATTTCAAGATATTGTTAGTGCTACCGGCGGCAATATTCATTTGGCTACCTTGCCTAAAGATAAAACAATGTTAATATGTGCATATAATCATAATGATAACTCAAATGTAAGTCCTGCAGTATTTGATCCTATTAGTGGTAATCAAGCTATACGATTATGCGAAGTATCAGCTGCTCCAGCTTCTAGTGATGCATATGCAATTGCGGTACTTAATAGAAAGTCAGTAGGCTCTGGTGCAGCTGGAGCTAATGGTCAAGATACAGCTGGCGATCCGGGTAATGCTGCACAAGCTATTAGAGATGCTAGAGAAAAAGGATTAGTGCAAGAAAAGTTTAGTGCAGCTTCGCTCGCTGGATTAAAGGAACAGTTAGGTAAGTTAGTTAATAATGCAACATCTGAAGATGCATCTAGCGGTAAAATACCACATCAGTACGGACAATTTCCGCTTAATCTACAAGTAACTATGGACGGCTGCGTAGGATGGGAGTTTGGTGATGCTATCACAGTATCATTTTTACCTGGTTACCAGAAAGGTGGTAAGGGAGTATTTATTGTACAAAAAATAATTCATACTATAGCTACAAATGATTGGGAAACTAAATTAGAAACTGTATTTACTATAATTTAAAAAATGTAACACGATGGGCCGTATAAAAATATATTATCCAAAAAATGAAATTGAAACCGGGTTCTATGCTAATCCAGGCGAGTTTGTTTTAGAAGATGGTACCGAATATATAGGTAGTTATTGCAAGGCCGATGGAATATTACTAACTGGTAATAGCCCAGGTAGAAAAGCTAGGCGTTTGATATCAGTTGATATTTATCACCTACGTGAACCGAATATAGATTATTTTAAATTGAAAAAATTAGCATTTGATAAGCATGTCACTCCAAAATTATTTATGCCAGACCCCGGTAATAAAGAGTATAAGAATGGCCAGTTTAAACGTTACTTTGTACAAAAGATAAATCAAAGTAACTACATAATGGAAATTGATAAGCAGCAATACGATGATGCTAATGGTAACAATAAGCCTGGCATTAATCTTAAGTTGTTCCGTAAAGGTATTGTAGATTGGGTATTGACAGGAGACAATCCAGCAGATACTAATAACCGTACATTGTTGTTAATGGAAAAAACATATCCAGGTATACGTCAATACTTTTCAGATTTTTCAGAATTTGTACGATAATATTTTGATTCGTAGGATTTAGCATTTATATTAAAGTAATGTTTATCGAATCCGAATTAGAGTTACGTAGAATTATAGAGTCGTTGAGACTAGGTGATAGTTTTTGGATTCCCATATTCTCTGATCCGTATAAACATTATACTCAAAATCGTATAACGGCATTATACATTTATAGTATTGCAGATGATCTAGACTATTTCGTATCATTCCATAATTCGGATTGCATAAACTTTAATACAGAACTAATACAATCGTTTACAAGTTCATGTAATATCTTTGTATTGTCAAAAAAACGATTCAATTATACCTACTCAAATACATGTTATGATGCCGATCTATTTGCATGGTGGCATACCGGACGAATGTTAGCATTAGATGAAACCAATACCTCTGCTCATGATATGTGGAACAAGTGGTGGTACAATGAAAGCAATACTAATGATTGGCTTCCTGCTACAAAACATCTAGAACGGTGTCGTGCCATGCGAGATGTATTTATACCAATATACAATGCATATAAATTAACTACGGAATTTGTTAGCTATGAAAAATATATGATGGATAACATGTTCGGTATTGAATGCAACGGTATATGTGTAGATCCGACATTGCTGCAATCGCATTTCGATCAGACTACTAAGACCGGATTAGTATATTCAGAGTATAATCCGTATACCAGTACTGGCCGACCTAGTAATAAATTTGGTGGTATTAATTATGCTGCATTAAATAAAGAAGATGGTAGTCGTTCAATGATACGTAGTAGATTTCACCGTGGTATGTTGCTGGAATTTGACTATGATGCATTTCACGTACGGCTAATTGCAGATCTGATAGGATATCGATTACCAGATGAATCCGTACACTCGTATTTCGGTAAACAGTATTTCGGTAAAACAGAATTAACTCAGGAAGAATATGATCAAAGTAAACAGATGACGTTTCATTTGTTATACGGAGGTATTGATTCAGACTTTGAAAAGATTCCATTTTTTGGAAAGACTAAAAAATATATCAACGATGTATGGAAGCAGTTTAAACGTAACGGAGTTATTCATACTCCCAAGTTTAATCGTCCTATACCGGCACATATGATATCAGATGCTAATGCAGGTAAAGTATTCAATTATCTATTACAAGCGACTGAAACCGAGCATAATATGTTGGCCATTAACAATGTACATGAATTGTTAACGGGCTATTCTAGTAAATTGATTTTATATACGTATGATTCTCTTTTATTTGATTTTGATCTAGATGACAGTAAAGATCTCATCGTTAAGATAAAAGAAACAATATCAGCAGGCGGATATCCAGTAAAGATAAAAGCGGGCGTAAATTATCATGCCATGACTGATATGACTACCAAAGTCGGTTGAATATTTATACGTATACTAATATTTATAAATAAAAAAGCATCATGACAGAGTTACCAAAGTCGATCGTACAAAATGTTGTATCGACACAAGACGGCATTATTTTACCAAAGACACTTACTACGGATCTAGTGGATCTATTAAATTCTGCAATTGCAGAAGAGTATTCAGCTCACTATTTTTATCGTGGAGCTGCTAACTGGTGTGCTGGTGTAGGTTATACAAAGGCGGCTGCATTTTATGCTGGAGAAGCGGCAGCGGAATTAGAACATGCTGAAAAACTACAAAAGTATCTTGTAGATTGGAATGCTACTCCCGTACTTCCGGCAGTTAGATTTTCTGGAGAATTTGCCCATTTGATAGATACAGTTAACAAAGCATATGCCATCGAATATCAGTTAGGCGATAAGTATATGACATGGGCTGCATCAGTGTTCCAGCAACACTTAATGACATTTAATTTCCTACAGGAATTTGTAGATATACAAACAGCTTCTATTGCAGAAACATCGGATCTATTAAATGCAGCACAATTGATAGATGTGTCAAACAAATTGGATTTGTTACATTATGAAGAAAGATATTTCGGTTAAGACTATTGATCTAGACAATCTTCTAAACGAAGATGTTGCAAAACAACCCGAGCAACTCACAGAGTCTGTTAGTGAGCCTGTAACGGAAAAGCCTAACATGGATTGGGACGCTATTATCGCGGAATGGTTTTATCGTTTACCAAAAGGTTATGCAGAACAACCATATAGTGACAAAGAACTTCAAATTCTAGATCAAGTTGTCAATGAATATAATAATGGCGAATTTAAACCTGTCATTACAGAAGCTAAGTTATCTCCAGCCGGTCAACAGTTTTTACAAAAAGTACAAGATAATGGCACTATACGTGACGAAGCTTACCGTAAAATACAAAGCATTGTAACGTCAAGTACTACAAAACAACAAGCCTTATGGAATAAATTATTTCAATCATATACATTGAAACAGTATATTAATGGCGGATGGGAAAATTTTAAAGAATTTTTCGATATCGCGCCCCAAGGGATGGGTCGTGGAGAAATGATGGCTGTGTTAGCTATTCAAGGAGCAGAGTCAGGTGGTACTGAACAAAAGGATTTAATCTTACCTGATGCTACATGGGAAGTAAAAGAAGATCCAGATAATATACGTATGGCCAAATCTGGGTTCGGTGGTAAGTTTACATACGTTAGAGAAACTAAAAAGTTTTATGAGTTATTAGAAAGTATCGGATTGAATAGTGGTGAAGATGCGGATATTATAGAAAATCTTAATAAGATATTCAATTCGGAGAAGTTAGCTGATGAGTTCATGAAAATATTAACAGTTAATTTTCGTGGCGATGGATTTAAAAAGAAAAAGGGTGAAGAGGATGCAGGCGGAGAAAACTTTTTTGATCGCGTGTCGAAAGCAGCTGAATTGCCTAGCGGAGTAATTGAGTTACATTATCTAGGATATAAAGAATTAAATAACTTAGGAAAGTTACTTTCTAAAAACAAAGATTTAATTAACAATGCAAAGTTAATAGTTCAGACATCTAAAGCTGAAGGTGAATTTTTTATTAGTAAAGATGATGCATCTAAAATACAAAAAGCTAAGCCTGATCAAGAAGTGACTATTAAAGTATCAACACCTGCAAAACAAGATACTAGAATATTTTTATATAACGTACTTAAAATTATAAAGTCGTCGTTAGTACAAAATCCAGATCTTTTACCGCAAGACTTTAATGAGCGTAAGCGTGCATATTTTACTGATGATGGATTGCCTGGGTTTGTTTATTATTTATCGGGCGATCCAAAACCATATTTAGGTTATCCGAAAGATTTTATTATCTATGCAATTTCTCAAAATATGGGTAAGATGATGATAGGAAAATTAGCTAGTAAATATGAATTTATTAAAGCGCAGATAGCTTTAGGATAATTAAGGATGATGAGTGAAGCCACAACTATTATGCACATTTGCACACCGTACGGATTTAGATATAATTGTTGATTATATCGTAGCATCGTACATCATCGGCGAACGCCGAATGTTTGTATTTTCAGATGCTGAAATGCGTTCAGATTGCTATGTTACATATAATGTAGAGACAGCTGATACTAAACGTATACCGAATACCATACTGATACATCGTAAAAAAGAAACCAATACCATGTATACCGTTAACGCGCTTAACACTATTATACGTGAAGCTAACAATGGTATATTAGATAAGACTTACATTATCAATTGGCCATTATATAATAATTCATTGTTATTAACTAATGGTGATGTATTACGACACGTAAAATTACAATTATTCAAAAGAATTGATTTATAATAATATATTTATATAAGATATGGCATATAGAATAGTAGCAAAATCACCCAAACATTTAAATGATATCATAGAAGATGTCATGACATGGTTTGAAACTGCACGAGATTATCGTTCAGAATTTGACACAGAGTCTCGTAAATTCGCCGACCCGGCCACGAAACAAATTGTTACTAAGAAAATAGATGTTATACATGTACAAGATCCTATGACTGGTAAAAAAACAGTTATTAAGTTTATACCTTTACTTCGTCCAGAGGAAATGAAAATTGAAATGGGTGGAGACAATGAGCATGTTATGAAGGGTAAACTTAAGAACATGATGAAGGGTCGTGGGGAATTTAAAACTTATAATAAAGATACGCTACGTAAAATGGAAGGTAAACTAGCAGAATCAGATGCCGCTACCTTGTTAAAACAACTAGGCCAGGAACTTAAATCTCATGATTGGAATTATCAGTATAGTGATGATTCTAGATATTATAAACGTGGTAGTCAAGAATGGGAGTCTATTCGCAATATTATATTACAAATAAATAAAATGGGATTGCAAACAGATGGAGAGACGATATGGAAACAGTTCGCACCATCTGATCAGAAAAATAACTATCCGGAAAAAATAAAGGAAAATAATATGAAAAAATCAGAACTACAGCAAGTCATTCGCGAAGAAGTTCGTAAAATGTTAAATGAAGGATTATGGCTAAAAGAGACAGAACAAGATTCTGACTTACGCGCAGCTAAACAAAATATCGTAACATGGATGCGAGATAATGGCGTTGAAAAACAAGAGATGACCTTACTAGATGATTATATCCTAGAAATTTGCCAAGCATATGCTGTATGGTATCAGGATCAGGCTGATATGGAACGTATGTAATTTCGTTCCGTGCTAATTAAACAAATAACAATTGACAAATAACTTTTTCAACATTTCTCTAGGATTTGTTGATCAATTCACTTATAATTAAGTAATAGATTTTTATTAACAATTAACAATTAACAAAGGAGTTCATTATGGATTTAGAAGCAATTAAAAGAAAACTTAATCAGTTACAGTCACAAACAAAGCGTCAGGATTTTCTTTGGAAGCCTGAGCCAGGTAAACAACAAATTAGGATTGTCCCTTATCAACATAACAAAGACAATCCATTCCAAGAATTGTATTTCCATTACGATCTAGGAAAAAAGAATTATCTATCACCAATTACGCATGGCAATGCCGATCCAGTAGTTGAATTTGCAGAGAAGCTTAAGGCATCTGGAAATTCAGATGAATGGAAACTAGGTAAGAAACTTGAGCCTAAAATGCGATGCTATGTGCCAATCGTTGTACGTGGTAAAGAAAGCGAAGGTGTTAAGTTTTGGGGTTTTGGTAAGACAGTTTATACAGAACTGTTAGGATTTATTGCAGATCCTGATTACGGCGATTTGACGGATCCGAGTAACGGCCGTGATATTGTAGTAGAGTTTATACCATCAGAAGGTGCAGGTTCATATCCTAAAACAACAATTCGTGTTAAGCCTAATACTACTCCATTGACGGCTGATCGTGCTATTGCAGAAAAGGTAGCTCAGCAGCAAGCTAATTTGTCAGAGGTATTTAAAGAACCTACATATGACGAATTGAAAGAAGCCTTGGAAGCTTGGTTGAACCCTAGCGAAGAAACAGAATCTGATAATGCAAATGCTTCAGTGGCAGATGCAGGATCGGCTGCAGGATCAGCTTTAAAGCCTAATACATCATTTACAGGCGGTGTTAATTCTGTAAACGATATCGAAGACGCATTCGACGAATTATTTTCTTAATTTAAAGGAGTTATAAATGTCAACGACAAAGAGTGAACTGGCCGATGAATTGGCGGGTGAATTAGCTAACAACTTAAATAAGAAGTTTAAAGGCTCCGGATATAAAACTGCATACTTTTTGGAGGGGGATGAAGATTCCCCTTCAAATGTATCCGGTTGGGTAGGTACGGGGTCATCTATGCTAGATTTAGCAATCTCTAATCGACCTAATGGAGGATTTCCGATTGGCCGTATCACTGAGATAACTGGACTAGAAGCTTCTGGTAAGTCATTGTTAGCTACTCATGCGTTAGCCGATACACAACGGCAAGGTGGATTAGCTGTATATATAGATACAGAAAGTGCTGTTAGCCGAGAATTTTTGCAAGCAATTGGTGTCGATTTAGAAAAAATGCTATATACTCCATTAGAGACAATGGAAGATATATTTGAAGCAATCGAAACAATTGTTGAATCAGTACGTAAGGCTAACAAAGATCGATTGGTTACTATAGTAGTTGACTCAGTAATGGGCGCATCTACTAAGATTGAAATGGCTGCAGAATTTGATAAGGATGGATGGGCAACTTCCAAAGCCATTATCTTATCAAAAGGTATGCGTAAAATTACTAATATGATTGCGCGTGAAAAGATTTGTTTGATATTTACCAATCAATTGCGTTCTCGCCTAGGAGTTAGTTTTGGAGATCCATGGACAACATCGGGAGGTAAAGCCATTCCGTTCCATGCATCAGTACGTCTGCGACTCAAGTCAGTAGGACAAATCAAAGCTAAAGATTCTAAAGGTATTGAACAAATTGTAGGTATCAAGACTAGAGCACAAGTTATTAAAAATCGTATGGGACCTCCATTGAAGTCTATAGATTATGATATTTACTTTGAATCTGGTATTGACAATTACGGTGGATGGCTTGAAGTAATGAAAGATTACAAACTAGTATCACAGGCAGGTGCATGGTATACATATACCAAGCTTGATGGTACTCCAGTAAAGTTTCTTTCAAAAGACTTCCATGGAGCATTAGAATCAGATCCGGCACTGAAAGAAGAAATATATAAAGCTGTTTGCGATGTATATATCTTTAAGTACCAGACTGGTGCTATAGGTATCGATGACATTACTGTAGCTGAGGACTTTATTAATGAAGAATCATGAGCAATAAATATTTAGAGATATTTAAACAAGTTACACAAGAGCATGCCGAATCTCAAAACAGAAATCGAGATAGTCATGTGTTGGTTATTGACGGATTAAATACATTCATCAGAGTATTTTCAGCAGTGCCTGCTTTAAATGATGATGGTGAGCATATTGGTGGAGTGACGGGCTTTTTACGGTCCGTCGCCGCCACTATCCGGCAAATAAAACCTACTCGATGTATCATAGTATTTGATGGTAAGGGTGGATCTGCACGACGTAAAAAGTTATATTCTAACTATAAAAGTAATCGTGCAGTAAAAACTCAATTCAACAGATATCAAGAGTTTGCCAATTTAGAAGATGAATCGGAATCGATGAAACGGCAATTTGGTAGAATGATTGAGTATCTGCAATGTTTACCTATCACTACTATATCAATTGATAATGTTGAGGCTGATGACGTTATTGCATATATTGCCAATGAGATATTCACTCATGAAGACAATAAAGTTACAATTGTATCGACAGACCGTGACTTTTTGCAATTAGTAAATCATCGCATTAACGTATGGAGTCCTATTAAAAAGATTCTATATACGCCTGAAGTGTTACGAGAAGAAATAGGGTTACCTTCTAAGAATTACTTGTTGTATAGGGCTGTAACCGGCGATAAATCAGATAATATTCCTGGTTTGCGCGGAGTAGGACTAAAGACATTGATTAAACATTTTCCGTTGTTACAAGAAGATCGTGAAGTAGATATTGACAATATGGTTGAGTATTCTAAGTCGTTAGACAAACGACATAACGTACATGAATCTATTATTAGTAATGAACAACAATTACGGTTAAATCATAACCTAATGCAACTTAAAGAAGTTGATATTTCAGGTAATGCAAAACTATTAGTTGTAGATTTAGTACGAACTCATGTATCAAGAACTAATGTGTTTGAGTTTAAGAAAATGTTTATGACTGATAAAATGTATACTATTATAAAGGATGTCGATTCTTGGTTAGTTACATTTAACGCGCTAAATGCTTACGCAAGCATTTGATTTCTATAAAATTGTTATTATAATTAAGTATGACCGATAGATTAAGTAGTTATGGATATTCCTTTCAAATAAAAGTCATTACGGCTTTATTTACGGATAAAGGATTCTTGCAACAGATTGCGGATATACTAGTCCCTAAATATTTTGAAAGTGATGCTAATGAATGGGTAGTACAAACCATTTTAGATTATCATAAAGAATATAAAACATCAGCTACATTAGAAGTAATGAAAGTTAAACTTCATGAAGTAGAAGATGATGTACTCAAGACTCAGATCAAAGAACATTTAAAAGATGCTTGGAAATATACCGAGGCTACGGACTTGGATTTTATTAAACAGCAGGCATTAGATTTTTGTAAGAATCAAGAAATTAAAAAAGCTATCTTATCATCTGTTGAATTATTAAAGATAGGTAAGTATGATGATATCAAATCTGCAATCGATAAAGCATTAAAGTCAGGCGGAGATAAAGAGATTGGGCATGACTATATGGCTGATATTGATGAACGATATACTGAATCAGTTAGATTTACAAAAGAAACTCCATGGGATGTTGTCAATGAATTAACATCGGGTGGATTAGGTAAAGGTGAATTAGGTGTATTTGTAGCGCCTGCAGGTATCGGTAAGTCATGGGGTCTTATTAATATTGGAGCCCATGCTGTTAAGAAAGGAATGACAGTTATACATTATACTTTAGAGTTAAATGCAGCGTATGTCGGACTGCGATATGACTCGGTTGTAACGGGCATACCTAATCAAAATCTTAAGCATTATCAAGATCAAGTTAAATCAGATCTTGGTAAATTGGAAGGTAAATTAGTTATCAAGTACTATCCAACTAAAACATGTTCGGTAATGGGTTTACGTGCTCATATAGAAAAATGTATTATGCAAGGAGTTAAACCTGATGTTATCATAGTCGATTATGCGGATTTGTTGCGAGGTACTGGAGCAGAGAAGCGCCATGAACTGGAAGGTATATATGAAGACCTAAGAGGATTGGCGGGAGAATATGAAGTGCCTGTATGGACAGCATCTCAAGCAAATAGATCGGCATTGGAAGAAGATGTTATTGGAGCAGAGAAGATTGCAGAGTCATATGGTAAAGTAATGGTTGCTGACTTCGTAATATCATTGTCTCGTAAAGTGCAAGATAAATTGGCAGGTACCGGAAGGTGGCACGTAATTAAAAATCGATTCGGCCCTGACGGTATTACATTACCTAGCAAAATGAATACCAGTACTGGTCAAATTAACATATACGCAGATACATCTGTGCAAGGTAAGGATGCTAAAAAGCAAATGGAAAATGGAAACGAACTTGCGCGTAAGATGCTTTCGCAAAAATTCAAGGAAATTAACGGTTCAGACTTTGAATAAAAAATGATTAATTTTATATCAAAAGCGCTGATGTGTGCTAGGTCAAGTGTATATTTATTGGTATATTACTTGAAATTAGTAACTTTCAACAAGTTACATTTTTACTCTTATTAAACAAAATATTTAAGGAAACATTATGGATATTTCAAATCGGATACTCTCCGACATTACCGTCTACATGAAATACGCTAAGTACATACCAGAACTTCAGCGTAGAGAAACTTGGGAAGAATTAGTTACTCGTAACAAGGAAATGCATATAAAAAAGTATCCTGCATTAGCCAAAGAAATTGAAGACGTGTATCAAATGGTTTACAATAAAAAAGTATTACCGTCTATGCGTAGTTTGCAATTTGGTGGTAAGCCTATTGAAATATCTCCTAACAGAATTTACAATTGTGCATATTTACCTATAGATGATTGGAGAGCATTCGGCGAAGTAATGTTTCTTTTACTCGGCGGTACTGGTGTAGGATATAGTGTGCAACGACATCATATAGAACAATTGCCAGAAATACATAAGCCAAAGGCAGATCGTGAACGAAGATATTTAATCGCCGATAGTATTGAAGGATGGGCAGATGCAGTAAAATTATTAGTAAAAAGCTATTTTACCGGCGGGTCTAAACTTAAATTTGATTTTTCTGATATCCGTGCAAAAGGTGCACGTCTAGTTACATCGGGTGGTAAAGCTCCAGGGGCTCAACCTCTTAAAGAATGTTTGATTAAAGTTCAAGGTATTTTAGATGCAAAACAAGATGGCGAAAAGCTTTCGCCGATTGAAGTACATGATATCGTATGCCACATTGCTGATGCTGTATTGGCTGGTGGTATTCGTCGTGCTGCCCTTATATCGCTTTTTTCAGCTGATGATGATGAAATGATTTCTTGTAAGTCTGGTGCTTGGTGGGAGTTAAATCCACAACGCGGCCGCGCCAATAACTCGGCAGTATTGATGCGCCATAAACTTACAAAGGAATATTTTATGGATCTTTGGAAACGTGTAGAGGCATCGGGTGCTGGTGAGCCTGGAATTTATCTTAGTAATGATAAAGATTGGGGAACTAATCCATGTTGCGAAATTGCACTACGTCCATTCCAATTCTGTAACTTATGCGAAGTTAATGTGTCAGATATTGTATCGCAAGAAGATCTTAATGCGCGAGTAAAGGCAGCTGCTTTTATTGGTACACTCCAAGCAGGTTATACTGATTTTCATTATCTACGACCAATCTGGAAACGTACTACTGAAAAGGATGCATTGATTGGCGTATCTATGACGGGTATTGGTTCTGGTACAGTATTGGGCTATGATATGAAACAGTCGGCTAAGATTGTAAAAGAAGAAAATGCTCGTGTAGCAGAAATATTAGATATCAATAAGTCGGCTCGTACAACAACTGTTAAGCCTGCAGGTACTACATCGTTAGCATTAGGAACTAGTTCCGGTATTCATGCATGGCATAATGATTTTTATGTACGTCGTATACGTGTTGGAAAGAATGAAGCTATCTATCAATACTTAGCTATATATCATCCAGAACTAGTCGAAGATGAATATTTCCGTCCTCATGATACCGCAGTAATTAGTATACCACAAAAATCTCCTGCAGGTGCAATACTGAGAACAGAATCTCCAATTCAATTGTTGGAACGTATTAAACGAGTACACTTGGAATGGGTTAAGACAGGACATCGTACGGGTAGTAATACACATAACGTATCTGCGACAGTATCATTACGAGCTCATGAGTGGGACGCGGTCGGCCAATGGATGTGGGAGAATCGTGATCATTATAATGGATTATCAGTATTACCGTATGATGGAGGTAGTTATATTCAAGCACCATTTGAAGATTGTACGGAAGAGCATTTCAATGAAATGATGCAATCACTTAAGGATATTGATCTATCTCGTATTGTAGAACTAGATGATGCTACCAATTTGCGCGGAGAGGCAGCTTGTGCCGGCGGAGCGTGTGAAATCGTTTCTGCGTAGATATTTATATAAAATAGGAATATACATGAAATTACGTACGTTATTAAGTCAGATAATAAAAGAAGATGAGGCTACAGTTGGCGCTGAGTTAGAAAAAAATTTTAAATCGGGTCCAGAAGCTATAGTTAACTATCTTAATAAAAACGCTGGCGATGAGGATTTACAAAACGTTTTACAGGCGCCTCAATCAGACGGCGAAAAAACAGATGACGAAGCAGCTAAAGGTAATTTATCTGGAAATGCAATGTCATTTGCTCCGACTCAAAACGAAATTGATTTAATGAAATCAGTATCATTTCCGTTGGGTTCAACTAAAACATTTCTAGAAAAAATTAAAGATCCATCTGCGGGCGGAGTAGCGGCTGATAGTAGTGCCGGAATAATTATCGACGGACATCATCGATGGTCAGGAGCAATTGCTATTGGCGGCAATAGTGCTACAATATCTGGTACCGATTTTGAATTGCCTGGAGATAATGTCGCAGAAAAATTAGCAGCTGCACAATTAGTAATAGTTGCTATAAACAAAGGCGGTAAAGTGCCAGCACAAGGACAATCATTTAAAACTAACATATTAGGTGTCGGCGCATCCCAAATTGAAAAAATGATAATGGCAAATGTTAATAAACAGACTGATGCGGGCGCACCTGGGCCATTACTTAATGATGAAATGATATCAGATCTATTAGTTGGCAATGATGGGCAGATGGTTTTAGATTGGCTAGGTGCTGCAGGTGATAGAGTAAAAGAACGATTTGGTGAAGTGACAGATGAAGGCATGTACACATTAAGATTAGCAATTGCACAAAAAGTTGCAGAAAATTTAGCTGCATTACCACAGCCACCGGCAGGCGCACCTGCTCGTAAATATATGCCGCAATTCGATGATAAAGCTACACCTCCTGGTCCAAATGTTAAACAAGCTGCTGCAGATGCGGCTGCTGGTAAATTTAATATTGCGCCGCCATTTGTACAAGATTCTGTAATTAAAACGGGCACGTCGTTAAATGAATCGATCAGCAAATCACGTTGGGCAAAGCTAGCTAATATCAAAAAGTAATGCGATCAGATGATTGGATTTCTAAGTTAGACTTAGAAGATAGATTTCAAGACTATTATATGGAAGATGGGCGGCGAGTATTTACCGCCCACTTTCATCTTAAACGTGGATATTGTTGCGGTAATGGTTGCCGACATTGTCCTTATAAACACATTAATGTAAAGCATTGATAATGCCAAAATTAAATGAAAATATATTATCATTTAAATGTTTAGTGCGAGTTTCGCACCTTACAAAAAATTCTACCGACGATAATAAATTTCATAAGGCATATGCATTCGGCATACAATCAATCGCGGGCAAAATCTTAACATTTCATATTATGACCGATTATGGAATGTTACGTTCACGAGTCCCATTATCAGAACTATTTTTACATGAGCCTACCGAAGACATTCCATTTCATATGAAACAGCTATGGGATTGCTTTTCTGAAAATGTAACGGTTACTACTTATGAATACCTATCTGATAAACGATGTGAAGTTGTTTTACGTGATGGTACTAAAGTTTGGGCTACGTATTTAATGACAGTGGATTGGTATGACAATCCATATTCTAACGAACCTTCAGATTATAAATGCGGGCATTTGTTAGTAGCCGATGATGGATATTTGTTATGCCAACCTAACAATAGAATATATTGGCGCGATTCCAATTGGATAACAAATAAGTTTCCTATATCTCCTAAAGATATAAAAGTAGATAATACATTGCCATCTGTAGAAACAGTTTCGGATCGTTGGGTCGCAGAAGACTCGGATTCTTATTATTATGATATAAATTCTGAAAAATAATTTGGACTCAATGAGAAATGTACTTATATTAAAGTATATATAAATCATATGGGAAAAACAAAAGAGTTATTAATTCAGCAACGTGAATGGGAAGTTCAATGTTGGGATGCATTTGATGCAGATTATTTTTATCAAAAGTATAAAGAAAGTTCAGAAAATTTGAACGTTTGCAAATAAGTTTATATATTTATCTATACAAAAATCAATACAAGTTATGTTTAAATTTAAAGATGTAGAAATTGCTTTCGACTTTAGATCACTACCTCAATGTGATCAAGAGTATCTCCGTACCATGTCATATGAAACTGTACAGAATCGTTCCGTGAAGCATACGGGCTGGTCCTTTACAGAAACATATTCAGACGCTGGTAACTATACTATTTTCAATGATAAAGATGCTATGAATACATTTATGGGCGAATTCAATGCTGAATATGAACATACGGCATCACATTTGTTACACGGTAAAAAATATTGGTTCGCTTGGACCTATTCAAATAAGAATCGATAAGATGGCTAAGTTTCAGTCAACTAAGTTATTTGACGGATACAGTACATGTTTTCGTCAATGGAAAGCAGATGGCACTCATTGTAAATTTTTACATGGGTATGCTGTATCCTTTAGAGTATGGTTCGAAGGTGATTTAGATCATCGTAATTGGGTATGGGACTTTGGAGGTATGAAACGTGCTAAACATAAAATACACGGTATGTCTCCTAAAGATTTTTTTACTCACTTACTTGATCATACTACTATTGTAGCAGAGGATGATCCGTATTTGGAAGAGTTTAAACAAATGGATGACGACGGTATCATTCAATTACGAATATTACCTGCTACTGGTTGCGAAAGATTTGCTGAACATTTATATACAATTATTAACAGCTTTCTAAAAAAAGAAACAGATGGAAGAGTTAGAGCTATCAAAGTTGAAGTTTACGAACATGAACGAAACAGTGCCAGTTATGGAGAATAATAAACAACTTGTAACGACATTTATATCAAACGGTATGCAATATACAGTAACGGCTCAGCCATTACCTGCCGTTGATATGATTAGCTTACGTACCTATCTAGGATATAAGCCGGCTAAAGAATTGGCAGAGAATGTTGCTAAAACGGCTCGTGCTATGGGACAGCCGTATATAACAGAGTTTGTTAGTACACAAAACTATAACGGATATATTCTAAAATATTCTAAAGAATACTTAGATGAATATTTTAAACTAGATAATAGAATAGAAATTAACAATGATACAGACGACGACTTACCCTTCTAAAACTATGGAAAGAATAACTGATTATAATAAAGTTTTACCTATCGCTGAATTATATCGATGTGTACAAAGCGAAGGTAGTCGAATGGGGCGACCTACAATTGCTATTCGAGTAACTGGATGTACTCACCGTTGTTGGTTTGGTGAAGGTGGTTGGTGTGATAGCTGGTATACTAGCATTCATCCTGAAAAAGGTAAATTTACTTTTAATGATATTGTAGCCATCTATGATGAAAATCCGCATATCAAAGAAATGATGATTACCGGAGGTAGTCCAACAATGCAACCAGCACTGCTAAACGAGTTAACTTCATTTGCATTTAAGCGTGGCATTGTCACTACAATTGAAACGGAAGGTAGTCATTTTGTTGAAACGGATTTTCCGATAGACTTAGTTTCACTATCTCCTAAGTTTAACAATAGCGTTCCTAAATTAGGCATTACTACTCCTAAGGGTAATGTAGTTGATCAGAAATTTATAGATCAGCATAACAAGTTTCGTCTTAATGAAGAAGCTATACATAGAATGATTGCATATCATCACGATTATCATTACAAGCCAGTATGGGATGGTACAATGGAAAATTTGCGTGAGATAGAAGATTTTCGAGTAAAATTTGGAATTCCGAAACATAAAACATATATTATGCCTGCAGGAGATAATCGAGAGGAATTAATTAAAATGTATCCGCTGGTATTTAATCTTTGTGCAGAGTTTGGATATAATATGACAGGTCGAGATCATATTATTGCATTTGATACAGAACGAGGTGTTTAATTTAAAAAATAAAAAGGATATGAATATGAAACCTATGGGTGATTTGCTTCTTGCAAAAGAACATGAAAAGAAAGATAAAACTAAGTCAGGTATTATCTTAATGGATGGTATGGATAACTATGTACATGCAGATATAATTGCTGTCGGCGATGGATTGTTTACTCAAACCGGAGATCGCATTCCAATGACAGTTAAAGTAGGCGATCATGTAGTTATTCATAAAAATGAAGTTGGTAAGCATAAAAGAATTACAATCGAGGATGTAGAGTATTTATTGGTTAGAGAATCTGAAATCGCATTGGTTAATGTACAAAAATAATTCAAATGAATAAAACGACTAATTCAATCGAGACTGTAATGTCAGGTTTTGCTAACGGAATATCAACTCAGTTAGCTCAACGACAATTAGAAGAAGGCTCCGATGCATCGCTGTCTAATTATGAAAAGGCAGAAATAATCAATAAGGCAGCTCACCATTTTGGAGAGTTCCTTACAGCATTAGGGGTTGATTGGGCTAATGATCCCAATTCCAGTGATACGCCCAGACGTGTAGCTAAAGCATATGTAAATGATCTATGGGCCGGTAGATTCAATCCGGCCCCATCGATCACCGCATTTCCTAGTGATGGATATGATGGTATGGTATTTGAAGGAGGCATTCCATTAACTAGTATGTGTAGTCATCATCATCAAACTATTATGGGTTTGGTGCATGTAGCTTATATTCCTGGTGATGATAGCAAAGTAATTGGATTGTCGAAACTTAATCGTATCGTTGAACACTTTGGTCGTCGTGGTGCTATTCAAGAACAATTAACTGTTGCTATTCATAATGCAGTTGATACTATCATTAATGATAATAAAGGTGTCGCTGTTATGATCGAAGCTACTCATAATTGTGTTCAATGCCGTGGTGTTAAACATGGAGGAGCTAGTATGAAGACATCTAAATTGACAGGTGCATTTAAAGATGACCCATCGACTCGTAACGAGTTTTATGAATTTGTAAGAGGTTACAATGACTAATAACATGGAAATACTTATACCAGAATATAAGATTGAACGTCGAGTACGTGCCATGGCACATCGATTATCGGAGGAACATAAGTCTAGTGGTAATTCATTACCGCCAGTTATGATATGTGTATTAAACGGTTCCTTTATGTTTTTTTCTGATCTTGTAAAAGATATGGGCATTGATATAGAAGTAGACTTTATACGTCCTAAATCGTATCATGGTAAAGATAATTCATCAGGAGTAACTTTTACTAAGGAATTAGAGATTGATTTGAAAGGTAAAAGGGTTTATATTATTGAAGATATTGTCGATACCGGCCATACAATGATAGAAATTTTGCAACGAGTTGAATCTCGTATGCCATTAGAAGTTAAAGTAGTTACATTAGTACATCGTAAAGACAACCCAGTATCTGTAGATCATTTTTGTTTCGAAATAGCAGATGAATGGGTAGTCGGATATGGATTTGATGATAACGGCTTGAAACGAAATTATAGAAACATTTATAAAATATAGTTATGAAACATCCAGATCCTAAACAACATCAACGTATAAGCTTTCTTAAATCTGCATGCAGACTTATAGGTTATTTATTATTACTAACAGAACCGATCGCTGCCGTTACCGTTTTAGTAGCAAGTGAAGGCTTAGGAATTTACGAGGAATTAGTATAATGTATCAAGCAGTAGCATACCAAAATAAAACAAATACTGTCCATATATGGGATGATGTGAAGGGGCATATACAAGTTAAATATAAGCCTTATGCATATCGTAAATCTTCATATGGTACCCATGTAGCGTTAGATGGGACAAAATTAGATAAGGTTACGGACTTTGATCGTGAAGAACAAGGCTTGTACGAATCGGATATTAATCCAGAGACTAGAACTCTAATAGATATGTATACTGATTCAGATGATCTATCTACAGGTCATCGGACTATCTTTATAGATATTGAGGTTGATATTGAAAACGGATTCCCGACAACAGAGACTGCGCAAAATGAAATTACTTCTATAGCAATTTACGATCATGCAGGAGATTCTAGATATGTATGGGTTTTAGATAAAGCTAATGTAGTTAAGTCTACAGATGTAATTCGATCATGTAATACAGAATATGATTTGTTACAGAAGTTTTTATTTAAGTATCAGGAAATTCGTCCGACTATTATTACTGGATGGAACATTGACTTTTTTGATATTCCATATTTGTTCAATCGTATGTGTCATATATTAGGAGAGACTACGGCTCGTACAATGTCGCCTATTAAAGATGTCATATGGTTAAAGCATCGCAATCGATATCGTATTTCGGGAGTTGCTTGTTTAGATTATATGGCATTGTATAAAAACTTTACATATTCTGAAGAGTCTAGTTATTCGTTAGAGGCTATCTCGCAAAAGGAATTAGGTAGAGGTAAAATTAAGTATGAAGGTAATCTTAACGACTTGATGCGTACGGATATCAATAAGTATGTAGATTACAATATGAATGACGTTGATCTTGTAGTGGCTATAGATGAAAAGATGAAATTGATAGACTTGGCTCGAGGTATTTGTCATAAAGGGCATGTACCATATGAGGATGTCTATTTTTCTACTAGATATCTAGACGGCGCATCATTAACTTATCTAAAGCGTTTAGGACTAGTAGCTCCTAACAAAAAAGATCGTGATTCTGATCAGCCATTAGAATTGCTAGGAGCATATGTAAAAGACCCAAATCCGGGTCGTTACAAATGGATATATGACCTTGACTTAACATCTCTATATCCTAGTATCATTATGACACTTGGAATATCTCCAGAAACAAAAGTGTTTAAATTGGATAAGTTCGATGGTATCGAGTATGTAAAAGACAAAGGCGCTCATTATTCTAGTAGGAATAAAGGATGGGCTACTGCTGCAGAACTTAGAGAATATCTTAAAGAGAATAAGTATTCTATTGCAGCTAATGGGGTAGTATATGATACTACTAAAAAAGGTTTCATTCCGTCTATTTTGGATAAATGGTTCGACGAACGTGTTGAATATAAGAATCTCAAAAAGAAATACGAAAAAGAAGGCGATGCTGCCAAAGCAGAATATTTTGATCGTTTGCAGTTAGTTACTAAAATTCTTCTGAATTCATTTTATGGAGTACTAGGTAATCCAGGATTTAGATTTTTCGATCCAGATAATGCTGTAGCTATTACAAGTACAGGTCAGCAGTTAATTAAGTTTACGGCTGATATCGGTAATCAATACTACAAAAAAGAATTAGGTGTTGAAAAAGATTATTGTATTTATACTGATACAGATTCGACATTCTTCTCATCATTACCTATTATTAAAAAACGATATCCGCAGTTTGATGTTACAGATGAAAAATGGATGGCTGATCGTACTATTGAAATAGCTAATGAGGTGCAGTCATTCATTAACAAATCGTATAATGTGTATGCAGAAAAGTTTCATAATGTCGGTACGCATAGATTTGATATCAAACAAGAATTTGTAGCTAAGGCAGGGATATGGATTGCTAAAAAGCGATATGCGCAATGGCTTATCAATCAAGAAGGTCATACAATATCTTGTTTGGATGTTAAAGGATTAGATGTTGTAAGATCTAGTTTTCCTCCTGCATTCCGTAAGTTTATGGCAGAAGTTCTTAAAGATATTTTGAATGATATAGATAAAGAAACTTTGGATGACAAGATTCTTACATTTAAAGATCATATGAAGACATTGCCTATTATTCAAGTAATGGCACCTACCGGAGTAAAAGAATTATCTAAGTTTACAACTAAGAAAGCTAAGCCATTTGCCATTCGTCCGAAAGGTACTCCTGTGCATGTTAAGTCCGCTTTAAACTATAATGACTTGTTAGTTTATCATAACATTAAAACGGTACGTCAAATTATTGATGGCGAGAAGATCAAATGGACATACCTACGACCTAACCCATTAAACTTAGAACAATGTGCATTGAAAGGATACGATGATCCAGAACAGATTGTTAATCTAATTACTACATATATTGACTATGATAAAATATTTACATCATCATTGTATAATAAATTATCTGACTTCTATGGAGCAATGAATTGGGGACGTATTCCAGAAAATAATAACGTTGGAAAATTCTTTTCGTTTGGTTAGGATTTTTAAAAGAATGTACTTATATTAAAGTAAATAATAAGTTATGATAGGATTTAAAAAGTATTGGTTCGGTAAAGAGGTTGAAGGCCGATTTACAGATGTAGAAACTTTGTTTATAGCAGATATCTATGCTGCATATGAAGATGGTGTATTTGAAGATATGCCTGCTCATATATATGTTTGTTCTCTGGCTACCGAACAATTAATTTCTGATGAACATTCTGAAATGAATTGGAATAAGTTATTTAATTTGATTGATCAAAAGACTTTTATTTCAATTGAAGCTACTCCAGAAATGATATATGATATACCACCAATGTTACGTATACATTGTCATATCATGCTTATGATATCTAGTCCGGAAGCTGGAATGTTAAAGAAAACAGATAGTATTAAATTAGTCTATGATGACTATTCATTATATTGTACTACAGTATACAATATGCAACGAGTAGCACCTGACGATTATAAGTTCGATCAAATATATGAATAAGATTTGGATTGTAGATTTAGAAGCTGTTGATACTAGATATACTGGTCAATGGAAGACTTGGATACCGGCAGTCATTGATAGTCATATCAATGATAACAATCTTAAGTTTCAAGTTGAAGTTGTAGAAGGCGATACAGATATTCCGGATGCAACTACGCCCGGAGCATTTTTGAACTTTGGCGGTACCAATGTATACAAAAGTTCTCAAATGAATAAGATAGCTAGAGCTTTTACGAACGGAGAAGTTAAGGCAGGCGATATCTTTTTGTATACAGATGCTTGGAATCCTACCATAATTCAACTCAAGTATATGAGTCAATTGTTAGGTATTCCTATTAAGATACATGCTCTATGGCATGCTGGTAATTATGATAAGAATGACTTCTTAGGTAGATTAATTAAAGATGAGTGGGTAAAGTCGTTTGAATTATCATTAGCTCAGGCTATTGATTACAATTGGTTTGCATCAGAATACCATATCAAGTTGTTTAGAGATACATATGGATATGATGCAATTAATTGTTATCGTACGGGATGGCCTATGGAGTATTTACAAGCTACTATAAAGCCTGATAAGAAAGAAAATATTATATTGTTTCCTCATAGAATTGCTACTGAGAAGCAATTGGAAATATTTAGAGAGTTAGCTAAAGAATTGCCTGAGTATGAATTTGTGATATGTCAAGATCAAAAGTTATCTAAAGACGCATATCATGAAATGTTAGGTAAAGCTAAAATAGTTTTTTCAGCTAACCTACAAGAGACATTAGGTATTTCATGTTATGAAGCAGCTTTAGCGAATGCAGTGCCAATGGTACCGGATCGTTTAAGTTATTCAGAAATGTATACGGCTCCATTTATATATCCAAGTGATTGGACATTGTCAATGGAAAGTTATAAAGAGCATCGTGAGATGTTGATACAAGCTATTCGATATCATATAAATTGTTATGATAAAAATGGCCAATATGCATTTATGAATCAAATGAATGCATTAAAAGTAAAATTAACAAAAGAATATTTTAGTTGTGATAATTTATTAAAGGTAATGTTTGATGGCAGAAAGTAAACCAAAAAGATTTATATATTTTCCGTCTTTATCGGCCGGAGGATCAGCAGATGCATTTAAAAAGAATAAAGATGTTCAGCCAGGCTTAACATCCAGATTCTATGCAGAAGAATTTCCGGAAGAATGGAGGCATCCGTATTTTCTAGTAACAGCAGGACACTATTATAAAAAGCCTGAGACCCGAAAAGATTTTGGGTTAGAAAAAGCTTTTGTGTTTGGTGACTCGGGTGGTTACCAGTTAGCGCGTGGAGCCCTAAAGTGGAGTCCAGAAATCCGTGAAACAATTTTTCATTGGCTTGAACATAATGCTGATATTGCAGCTAATTTAGATATTCCGCCTCGTACTACTTATGCTAATCGTTTTGAAGATTCGCTTGAGATTAGTTTGGAAAATTTTAAATGGTTTGAAAAACATCAATCCGGTAAATGTACATTTCTAAATGTACTGCAAGGATCTAATACGCATCAGTATTCGCATTGGTATAATCAAGTTAAAGATTTTGACTTTGGTGGTTGGTGTGTAGGTGGTCCGCAGAAGCTTGTAGATTTCTTTTATGCATTAGCAGTAATGTTAAAGAATCGAGAGTTTGAAAAGGAACGTAATGGATATATTCACTTGTTAGGTATTTCTAAGATTAGTGATTTTTATTTGTTAAGTACTTTACAAAACAACTTTAATAAGCATTTCGATAGTCGAATACAAGTATCGACGGATAGTTCTTCACCAGGTCAATATCCAGTATATGGAACGTATTTGCATTCACCTCAATTGAGTAAAATGACGTTTAGTCATTTGTATTTCCCGAAAGGTGATAATCTTCCATATCGTGCTGATGATAAAGTTCCTAATCCATTTGGTCATCCTATTAATATGACGTTTGGTGAAGTTGCTAAATATGACGGTGAGTGTACATTGAAGATGGTTTTGAATAATGTATTTGCATTTAACAAGACTATTGATATGGTCAATGAACTATGTGATGCACATTTAGAGTTATTAGAAACAATTGTACCATCTGACTTCTATCAAATACTTAAGAGTATGAATGAGATGTTTGAAGATCCGGATGCTGCAATGTTTATCTATGAAAAATATCGTCATTACTATATGAACTACGGTGGTACGCATGTAACATCGACAAATGAAAATACATTTAATAAATTCTTTGAAACAGTATAATATGAAAAAAACAGATCTTTTAAATTTTATTAGTCGTTATCATTTAGCGGGTGCGACTACTTCAGTGAAGTGGAACGGTAAGTCAGGTACAACCGAAACTAAATTTATTACAGATGACCAGAATGTAATTGGTTCTATATCTGCCAATAATATTGATTTAGGTGAAAATGAATTAGGCGTATATGCTACACCTCAACTAGTAAAAATGTTAACGGCAGTGGCTGAAGATTTAGACGTAGTTGTTAATGAAACTAATGGAGCAGCAGTTAATATTAACATTTCAGATAAGGATGTTGATATGACATTTATGTTAGCTGATATGTCAGTTATTCGTCAAGTGCCTGAATTAAAACAATTGCCGGATTGGAATGCAGAGATTGCAATTGATAAGGATTTTGTTAATCGCTTCATCAAAGCAAAAAATGCATTGCCTGAATCAGAAAACTTCGGAGTAGATTGTAAAGATGGTAAAGTGCAATTTATTATGAACTATTCATCTATTAATACTAATCGTATTAAATTTGATATTCAGTGTGATGCAAACGGATGTAAAGATATGAATACTGTATGTTTCTCTAGTAACTTGTTTAAAGAGATTTTGCAAGCTAACCGAGATGCAGATACAGGTAAATTGGAAGTATCGGCAGCAGGTTTAGCTCGAGTATCATTTTCATCCCAGACATATACAGCAACATATTATTTAGTTCAATTACAAACAGCTTAATATGAAAGTACGTTTTAAAAAGTTATCAGAAAAAGCTACGACTCCTAGTTATGCAAAGCCAGGAGATGCTGGATTAGATATAACGGCTATTACATATTTGACAGATCCGAAGAATGATACAATTAACTATCATACCGGATTAGCTATTGAAATACCAGAAGGCTATGTGGGATTGTTATTCCCACGTAGTTCTGTATATAAAACGGAATTGTCATTATCTAATTGTGTAGGTGTAATTGATTCTGGATATCGTGGTGAGATTGTATTTAAGTATCGTATGCCTAAGAATACCTTTTTTGCTTCAGTACGAAGATTTGAAGAAGGTGATCGTGTAGGACAATTAATTATACTGCCATATCCTAAAGTTGATATGGAAGAAGTAACGGAATTGTCTGATACAGAAAGAGGCAATGGCGGATTTGGTAGTTCAGGTAAATAAAAATAAGTTATGTTTAATACACAAGAAAATACACTTTGGGTTGAGAAGTTTCGCCCGGCAACATTAGATGGTTATGTAGGTAATGAACATATCATCGAAAAAGTAAAACTATATCTAGAAAATGGCGATGTGCCTCATTTATTGTTTTACGGAGGTGCTGGTACAGGTAAGACTACATTGGCTAAGATTATTGCTAACAATGTAGATGCAGATGTAATGTATATTAATGCATCCGACGAAAACAATATTGAAACAGTACGTACAAAGATTAAAAACTTTGCTAGTACGGTAGGATTTCGTAAATGGAAAATTTGTATATTGGATGAGGCAGATTACATGACGCCGAATGGTCAAGCTGCATTACGTAACCTTATGGAAACGTTTAGTAGGACTACTAGATTTATTCTTACATGTAACTATGTAGAAAAGATTATCGATCCGATACAAAGTAGATGTCAGACGTTTGCAATTGAACCGCCTAGTAAAGCTGAGGTAGCTAAACGTATTGTATCTATTTTAACGGAATCGAATATACAATTCGATAAAAAAGATTTAGTAACCGTAGTTAATTCTGGATATCCGGATATACGTAGAATACTAAATTCATGCCAACGGCAAGTAATCGATAATGTATTAAAAATCGATAGTGCTAGTTTGATACAAGCTAATTATATGACTAAGGTTATAGAAATCTTATCAGGTAGTGTAGATAAAAAAGATTCGTTTAAAGACATTCGTCAAGTAATTGCAGATAGCAAAGTTAGAGATTTTACAGCATTGTATAAGTTTTTATTTGATGAGGTAGATAATTATGCTAAAGGCCATATTGCTAGTGTGATTCTGATTTTAGCAGAAGCGCAGTATCAAGACTCCTTTGCTATTGATAAAGAGTTACACGTAATGTCAATGATGGTTAAGTTAATTAATGAGTTAAAATAAATAAAAAGGTTATGGCAAAACAAGTCTATTTCAATTCTCAGAGCCGTGATGGCTTAAAGCGTGGTATTGACACGCTAGCGGATGCAGTAAAAGTAACATTAGGTCCTAAGGGTCGTAACGTAGTGATCGACAAGCCAGGCGCGTCTCCTATTGTAACTAAGGATGGCGTATCTGTAGCTAAGGAGATTGAGCTAAAAGATCCTATCGAAAATATTGGGGCACAACTAGTAAAGGAAGTTGCTAGTAAAACAGCAGATATTGCTGGAGATGGTACGACAACCGCAACAGTATTAGCCCAGTCTATTATGACATTGGGTATCAAAAATGTAACAGCAGGAGCTAATCCAATCGATCTTAAACGTGGTATGGATAAGGCAGTGCAAGTAGTAGTATCTGAGCTAGATAACATTTCAACGAAGATTGGAAATGACTATGAAAAGATTCGCCAGGTAGCTTCTATTTCAGCTAACAATGATGATACTATTGGAACATTGATTGCAGATGCTATGCAACAGGTTGGCATTGAAGGTGTTATCACTGTCGAAGAAGCGAAAGGCATCGATACGGAATTAAAAACTGTAGAAGGTATGCAGTTCGATCGAGGCTATATTTCGCCCTATTTTGTTACGGATAATGCTAAGATGGAAGCCAGTTATGAAACACCGTATATTCTAATCTTTGATAAGAAAATCAGCCATGTAAAACAATTCTTGCCGATTCTGGAAAAGGTAGTACAGACCGGTAAGCCGTTAGTTATTATAGCTGAAGATGTGGATGGTGATGTATTAGGTACATTAGTACTTAATCGTGTTCGTGCTGGACTAAAAGTGGTTGCAGTGAAAGCTCCGGGCTTCGGAGAAAAACGTAAGCAAATGTTGGAAGATATTGCAATCTTAACTGGTGGTACTCTTATTTCGGAAGAATTGGGACGTACATTAGAAGAGGTTACTATTGATGATTTAGGTATCGCTGAAAAGATCATTGTAGCAAAAGATACTACAACGATTGTTAATGGATACGGCGCTAGTGAAGATATCAATGCACGTATTGAAACTATTAAGAATCAAATCGATGCTAGTACTTCAGATTATGAGCGTGAGAAGCTTCAAGAACGATTGGCTAAGATGGTAGGCGGTGTTGCAGTATTGTACATCGGAGCAGCTACTGAAGTCGAAATGAAAGAGAAGAAAGATCGTGTAGATGATGCACTTAGTGCTACAAGGGCAGCAGTTGAGGAAGGTATTGTACCTGGAGGAGGTGTGGCATTGATTCGTGCTGCTCATGTATTAGAATCGTTAGTTGGAGCTAATGAAGATGAGTCTATCGGCATTCAAATTATTAAAAAATGTACGGAAGAACCATTACGTCAAATTTGTTATAATGCAGGTATTGATGGTTCAGTAATTATTCGAGATATTAAAAATAATTCGGATATTGGATATGGATATAATGCTCGTACAGAACAATTTGAAAATTTGCTCGACTCGGGAGTTATTGATCCGACTAAAGTAACACGTGTAGCACTGCAACATGCTGCTTCAGTAGCATCGATGGTATTAATGACGGAATGTGCTGTTATTAACATTCCCGAAGAAAAGAAGCCATCAATGCCACAATATGATATGTAATTTAAATTAAAGGAACTATATTATGGCTAAGAAAGACATCGTTAAAATGAATCCTAATGCATCAGGCCAAGCCAAATTGCGTGCAGAAGATTTAGCTAACATTGAATGTGAAAACTGTGCTGGAAGATTTTTTAGGCAAGTACATGCCTTTAAACGAATTCCGCAATTGCTATCGCAATCAGGTAAAGAAGAAATTGTGCCTATTCCGACATTTCGTTGTGATGACTGTGGTCATATTAACGAAGAATTTATGCCTCTATGAGTACTAAAGTAGCTACCATATTCGATCACTTATCCCATATAACGGAGAAAAAAACTCCGTGGGATAAGTTGTCGGAGGCAGATCAAAAGTCTTTTAGTCCATATCTGATTAATCGTTGGTTAAGTATGAATATGGATTTGATTGAGATTGTTGATATGTTTCAACAGTATACAATAGGAGAGTTAGATCGTAAACATGTTTATCAGTTATATCAAGAACTATTACCTAAACGTAAAATGTATAACAAATACATTAAAGGTAAAGATTCTGACAAGTACAACAAAGAACTCTTAGAATTCATAGCTAAACATTATCAAGTCTCGATTCGAGAAGCTACTGAGTATGTAGCTATGATGTTAGATATAGATAAAGAATCAGTTGTAGACATATTACGTAAGTATGGTAAAACTGATAAAGAAATAAAAAGTTTAATGAAATGAGCATAATTAGAGAATCAGTTAATCATCCTAAACATTACGGCGGCGCTGATAGTATATATGAAGCTATAAAAGTTATCGAAGCTTGGGATTTAGAGTTTTGTCTAGGTAATGTAGTTAAGTATATATCTAGAGCAGGTAAGAAAGATTCTGACACCGAACTAGAAGATCTCAAAAAGGCTGCTTGGTATTTAAACAGGCGCATTGAACATTTATCAAAATAAATTTGGATCTTTGAGATGTAGCACTTATATTAAAGTATGGATAAATTTATTAAGTATGCTATACGAGAGCCTAAAGAGGGTGAACGTAAAATATCTTATTCTCAATTCTCAATGTATGCGACATGCCCTAAGCAATGGGAGTTAGCATATATAAAAGGACTTCGTACTTTTTCTCAAAGTATACATACATTGTTCGGTACGGCATTACACGAAACATTGCAATTATATCTTACAACGATGTATACAGAATCAGTTAAGAAGGCGGATGGGTTAGATGTACGTGCTATTCTTAAAGAAAAACTATCAACGGGCTACAAGGACGCTTATGAGCAAATGGGTAAACATTTTTCTCATAAGGCTGAACTTAACGAATTTTATGAAGATGGCATTGCAATATTGGATTATATTCGTAAGAATAGAGGTAAATATTTTTCCGCTAAGAATGAAGAGTTGGTTGGGATAGAAGTCCCTATCTATCATCCAGTATCATCTAAGCATGCTAATGTTTATATGATGGGATACTTAGATGTCGTTATGCGAGATAAGCGTACGGGTCGTATCAAGATTATTGATATCAAGACTAGTACAATGGGATGGAACAAGTATCAAAAGGCAGATAAGATAAAAGCTTCGCAATTGGTATTGTATAAACAATATTATGCAGAACAGTTTGGAGTAGATGTAGAACATATCGATATAGTTTATTTTATAGTTAAACGTAAGTTGATTGATGGTGCAATGTTTCCTCAAAAACGTGTACAAGAATTTAAGCCGGCGAGCGGTAAGCCTACTAGAAATAAGTTGATAAATGAAATTTCAAATTTTGTAGGTTCTAGTTTTAACGATGAAGGTCAATACAATACTATACGAGAATATCCTGCCATTGCTGGTAAGAATTATAAAAATTGCAAGTATTGTGACTTTGCTGAAGATGATGAATTATGCCCATTAAAAAATAGAATTAAAATCTAATGAGAATGAAATGTGCGATTATCGGTTCGAGAGAGTACGAAAACGTACGTAAAATAAAAGATTTATTAACGGACCTAAAAAAACTACATGGCGATGAATTAGTAATCATTTCGGGAGGATGTCCGGAAGGCGCTGACAAATATGCTAAGAAGTATGCATTAGAATTTGGAATTAATTATAGAGAATTTAATCCAGCGCATACTCCTAGAAATTTACATAGTGCCATGTCAGATACTTATTATAATAAGCCTTATCACGTATCTCAATTTCATCATAGAAATTTATTGATAGCGCGAGATTGTGATGTTATGATAGCATTGATACCTAAAGGAGTTGACGCTAAAGGCAGTGAAAGTGCTATAAATGCAGCAAAACGTCTTAACAAAAAAGTAGTTGTGTTGACGTAGAAGCATATTTATATTAAATGTAGAAGCATATTTATATTAAATAAAAAGAACGGTTACGGAGTTATTAATGCAAAAGTTACAGTTACCAACGCTTAGGAAAATAGATCCTAACAAGCCTAAGAAAAAGAAAATTTTATTGCTATCAGATGACCTAAGAATGCATTCTGGTATAGCAACAATGTCACGAGAAATTGTACTTAATTCATGTCGAGAGTTTGATTGGGTACAGTTAGGAGCAGCAATACAACATCCAGATGTCGGTAAGATTATCGATATTAGTGCTGAACTCGTAAAAGAGACAGGTGTAGAAGATGCATCATGTAAAATATATCCTTATAACGGATATGGGGATGCACGAGTATTGCGAGAAATAATGTTTCTAGAAAAGCCTGATGCAATTCTGCACTTTACAGATCCTCGCTTCTGGGGTTGGCTATATCAAATAGAACATGAGATTCGTCAAGAGATTCCATTGATGTATTATAACATCTGGGATGATCTTCCGTATCCGTATTGGAATGAGCCATACTATGAGTCATGTGATTTGTTAATGAACATTTCACGACAGACGCAGAATATTGTGAAGAACGTATTGCAACGTAATCCAAAAGAAGATTGGGCAGTACAATGGGTACCTCATGGTATCAATGAAAAACATTTCTTTCCGATTGATCCATCAATGCCCGAATGGAACGATTACAACAAATTCCAAGAAGAGTTTAAAACGGCTAATGATGTTGACTTTGTTATATTCTGGAACAACCGAAACATTCGCCGTAAACAACCCGGAGATGTTATTTTAGCGTTCAATCATTTCTGTGAAAGTTTACCAAAAGAAAAAGCTGCTAAGTGTGTATTGTTAATGCATACGGCTATTGTAGATGAAAATGGTACAGACTTGATGGCAGTTAAAAATACATGTTGCCCTAAGTATAAAGTAATATTTAGTAATCAGCCAGTAGATACTAAACAAATGAATTACTTTTATAATATAGCAGATGTAACTGTTAATATAGCATCTAATGAAGGCTTTGGGTTATCTGGTGCAGAGTCGGTAATGTCAGGTACGCCTATCATTAACAATGTAACTGGTGGATTGCAAGACCATTGTCGATTCCAAACAGAAGACGGCGAATGGATTGAATTTACATCAGACTTCCCTAGTAATCATACAGGTGTAGTTACTCAATGTGGCCAATGGGCTAAGCCAGTATTTCCATCAAACCGATCATTACAAGGCTCTCCAATGACGCCTTATATATTTGATGATCGTTGCAAATTTGAAGATGTATCAGATGCAATTCGTTATTGGTATGACATGTCACGTGAAGAGCGTAAGGCGATGGGTCGTATTGGACATGCATGGATGCGCAGTACAGAATCGAATATGTCGGCGCGCCGTCTAGGAGCTCGTATGATAGAATGTATTAATACATGTTTATCTAATTGGACTCCGAGAAAAAAATATTCTGTTTACAAAGTAGAAAAGTCAAAACAAAAAGAACAAGTAGGTATATTATGAAACCGTTTATTGTAATACAAGGTCCAGTGGCTACACGCTCTGGATATGGAGATCATACTCGAGACTTAGCTTATAGTCTAATCGAATCTGGTAAATATGATATCAAAATTATATCATTGCCATGGGGAGCTACTCCTATGAATGCTTTAGATTTAAACAATACTAAACATAAAGCTATCGATGAATGCATTGCACGTCAAAACATTACCGTTAAGCCAGATGTATTTATTCAAGTATCTATCCCGAATGAGTTTCAAGCTATGGGTAAGTATAACATTGGTGTAACTGCTGGTATTGAAACTGACATTGTATCGGGAGAGTTTTTAGAGGGATGTAATCGTATGGATCTTATCATTACAACCTCAGAACATTCTAAGGCCGGATTTGAAAATACTAATTATGAAAAACGTGATAAAAATACTAATCAACCGCTAGGTACTATCAAGTTAGAAAAACCTATTAGAGTTCTATTTGAAGGTTTAGATCTAGATGTTTATCACAAGGATAAGCCTGACTATGATAATGTGTTAACCGAACTAAAAGATATCAAAGATACGTTCTGTTACTTGTTTGTAGGGCATTGGTTGAAAGGAGATCTAGGTGCAGATCGTAAAGATGTCGGCATGCTTATTAAAACATTCTGTGAATCCTTTAGGAATAAAGCCAAACATAATCGTCCAGCTTTAATTCTTAAAACTAGTCATGCCACATTTAGTATTGTGGATCGAGAAGAAGTAATGCGTAAGATAACGCAAATTACGGAACCATATGGTATCAATGCACCTAACATTTATTTAATCCATGGTGACTTGTCAGAAGAACAAATGAATGCGTTATATAATCATCCCAAGATTAAAGCAATGGTATCATTTACCCATGGCGAAGGATATGGACGTCCATTACTGGAATTTACCGTAACTGAAAAACCGGTAATAGCTCCAAACTGGTCAGGTCAAGTAGATTTTCTTAAGCATTCAGTATTGTTGCCTGGAGAATTGACTCAAGTACATAAGTCTGCTGCGGACCAATGGATATTGAAAGAAGGTAAATGGTTTACAGTAAACTACGGATATGCTGCAGCAGTGTTACGTGATGTGGTAGATAATTATAAAAATTATTTACAGAATGCTAAAAAGCAAGCACATGTTAGTAGGACAGAATTTTCATTAACACAGATGGCAGAACAATTTTGTGCTATTGTAGATGAGGGATTAAATTCAGTACCTAAACAAGTACAGCTACAATTACCAAAATTAAAGAAAGTAGGAGAGACTACAGAAGCTCCTAAAATTACATTACCAAAACTTAAAAAGGTTGAAGCATGAAATTAGAATATGATGCTATATCTCCTATAACAAAGAACATGTGTGTATTATCCGAGGCAGATGAGTCTAACGGTATTGCTAGTCATATGTGTATGGAATCCGGATTCGTAACAACTGATCAGTTAATCGAAGGATCTGAAGCTGTAACAGAATATGAAAAGTCTATTACGCAGCTAATGCGTAAGTTAAGATTTGTAGATACAGATACAAATCTAGTATGGTATCCAGCATTTCTGCGCTCCCCATGGGCAATGCTGTATTGTTCTGGTACTGATGCAACTGATATGATTTGGGAAGTAGCTAAGGTAATTGAATTGCCAGAAAGTCAGCAAAACAAATATCCAATACCAGGAGCTGAAGGAGAATTTTATTCTACAATGATCGATACGGCTAACGCTACATTGTATGATAAAGCGTTATTCGAAAATGCATTAGATTGTTTCTATGAAATTATTACTGAACATTATGAAACGGCTAAAGTAGAATCAGATGAAAATTAGTTATGCAATCACAGTATGTAATGAACTAGAGGAAGTTAAGCGTCTTATTGAGCTACTCTATATAAAAAAGCGATCTGAGGATGAGATTTGTGTTTTAGTAGACAAACCTAAAGCATCTAAGGAATTGCTTTTTGAACTTTATAAGTACGAAACTACAAGGTGGATACTTCTAAAAGAGGATAACTTTGACGGTCACTTTGCTAATTGGAAGAATAAGCTCAATTCGATGTGTACGGGAGATTATATCTTTCAAATTGATGCAGATGAAATACCCCATATTAACTTAATTGAAAACTTACCTGCATTACTACAAGATAACCAAACAGCTGATATGATCAGAGTACCTAGAGTAAATACGGTAGATGGTTTAACTCAGGACCATATTGCTAAATGGGGATGGAATGTAAATGAAAAAGGATGGGTAAATTGGGCTGATTGGCAAATGAGAATCTATAAAAAAGCTCCTCATATAAGATGGAAAAATAAAGTTCATGAAGTAGTAGAAGGATTTAATAGCCATGGCATGCTTCCGCCAGAAGAGGAATGGGCACTATATCATCCAAAGACGATCGATCGTCAGGAACGTCAAAATAGCTACTACGAAACCTTATGATAAAAATTAAATTAACTAACTGGAATAAAGGCCGTAATAGTCATACCTTTAGACCATTTTTAATGTATAGTCATTATTTTAATGATATTGGTGTACAATTTATAGACGATGGAAGTTATGATATTGAGTTTATCGGCATGCATGATTTTATTAACCGTAAACTTACATTGAATGATAGTATTGAATATGGTATTACTAATTTGCAAAATAAGTCAGGAGATTATTGTTTATTTGATGGATCTGACTCTACATCATTGTTAGGTTCGTATGAGGTATTTTTGCAATCGAATGCTAAGTATTTATTTAAGACTGCCCTAACATCTCGAGAACAATATGCAACACCTTCTGCATTTAACAAATGGTTTTTCGGAAATGGCTCGGACATTGATATTGCATATAACATACCACAATCAGTATATGATAACATACGTCTAACAGGCTGGAATCATGGATATCATAATCCTAGTTATTTAATATTTGATACTAGTACTATAGATCGCGATATCGATGTATGTGCTATATATCAAGGACAACATATAGAAAATACAGATCATTGTGTTAGAAATGATATATACTATACTAATCATAGATTAGCCCCATGGGAAATTTTAAATAAATTAAATGGTATTAGTTATGAAATTAATAAACGACCATATGAAGAATTTGTAAATATACTACGACGTAGTAAATGTACATTATCGCCATATGGGATGGGAGAAATATGTTTTAGAGATTTTGAAATTATACAGCACGGAAGTGTAATGATTAAACCTGATATGTCCTTAATAAATACATATCCTAATATTTACATTCCGTATGAAACATATATACCATGTAAATTAGATTGGTCTGATTTAGAAGAAAAAATCGATTGGGTAAAATCTCATCCTAAAGAATGTAAGGATATTATAAATAATTCGAGAGAATTAATGAAAAAAACTTTTACTATTGAAAATTTATTATTATATTGGTATAATATTTTATTAACATTTAATACTATTACTATATGAAAATTTTAATAACAGGTGGCGCTGGATTCATCGGATCTAACTTAACTAATTTCTTATTAAGAAACTATAATTGTAAAATTGTAGTAGTAGATAATTTATTAAACGGAGATTTGTCTAGATTAGATAAAAGTAATAGGTTAGAAATTATAACTGAGTCAGTATTAAACATCGATGCTTATGCTAAACATTTGAATGACTCGGATTTTATCTTTCATTTAGCATGTATACAAATATCTAAATCGAATAATATTCCTAACATAGATTTAGAAACTAATGCAATTAGTACTCTTAATATATTAGATTATTTATCAAAAAATAAGAATTTAAATTTAAAAAGATTTATATATACATCATCATGTTCCGTATACGGGGACTGTAATGACCAAACTATTACAGAACAAACTCCGATAAGTATATCTAGTATATATGCAGCTACTAAATATTTAGGCGAAAATTATACAATGCTATATCATAAGCAATTCAATATACCAGTATCGGTTATACGTTATTCGAATGTATATGGATATAACCAAACGCCAAAAGATAAAATTTGCGGCGTTATAGGAAAGTATATTTATAATTCTATACATAAAATACCATTAACAATATATGGCGATGGAAATTATACGAGAGATTATACATTTATTGAAGATGTAATTGATGCTACTTTATTAATAGCATTTAATACAAAATCTCTCGGGCGTACATATAATGTGTCGACGAATTTAAATTATTCGAATAATGATCTAATACAAATTTTAAAAAATTATTATTCAGATATTAATATACAGTCCGAGCTGCCTAGAATAATAGATAATATCTATAATCGAAAAGTATCATATCATAATATGAATATAGATTTTAATTGGACCCCGAAACATTCGTTACAGGAAGGTATCGAGAAAACTATTAATTGGTTTAATATACAAAAATAATATGTTTGAAAATAAAGTAGTATTATTAAACTCGTCTAAATTAAGCGGTGGAGAGCTTAGTTCGATATATAAAACAGGGATTAAAGTATACGACTTTTACGAGGCGTATAAAATTGATCAGTCAGTAGATTTTGTTTTACTAGCCGGCGGCGGCCAAGAAGGACAGCACATATTATCGAATATACATTTTATACCTAAACATGTAAAAATAGGATGGTGGATGTGGGATTATCGAAAAGCTGATTGGTTTTCTGATCCTAGATTTATTAATCTAGTCGATTATATGTTTTTGCCGTATTATAACTATTTTGATGATTATAATAGATTTTCTAAAAACGGTGTATATTATATGCCACAACCGGGGCATGTATGGGAAACTAAGTTTGGAAGAAATTTAAATACAAACTGCGTGTTTATCGGAAATGTAAATACTTATTCTCAGGATGTTAACAGGGGAGATATTTTAAAGTATATAGCTGAGTTAACAAGCGTTACTTTATTACAAGGGGAACATGTTACGATGGACCAGAGTTATATTTATAAAACAACGCCTATTAGTTTAAATATAAGTAATAATGAATGGGACGATAGATGTGGCTCATCGATGATAGGGGGCACGTCTAATCGATTGTATAACATAATAGCTGCTGGCGGGTTTGCATTTACGCAATATTTTGATAAATTAGATGAATTATTTATAAATCATAAACATTTAGTTTGGTTTAAAGATATAAACGAAATTCCTGATTTATTAAATGTGTATTTATCGGATCTTAATAAGATTAACGATGTAAAATTAAACGCAAAAAATATTTTCGAAAAAAATCATACAGCTACCCATCGTTTAGATAATATTTTTAAAATTATGAATGGTACGTGTAATGAATTTTTAGGTAAATTATAAGTATGAAATTAGCATTAATTGTAGATAATTGTAGACAAGAGTCCTTTCAAATTAACGAAGGTAAAAGTTATAAGTTAGGTACTAATATACCTTATCAATTTCCTCATTCTATAAATAATGAATGTCATATTGGATTTTGGTCTTACCCTAAATTATTTGGGGATGGTTATTTTATAAAAATAGACCAAACGCCTCTGCCTGATTTAAATTTAGATATTATTATAGCAGCACTACAATTAGATAACTGGCAAGATAATTTATCTAGAATTCGTAATAAATATAAAAATGCTATAGTATTAGGAACAATAAAAGAATTAAATCAAACGAGGATCGATTTTTTAAATAGTTGCGATAAAATTGCTATGCCATTTTTAACAACAAATAGTAATGAATTTATCACATGGCTCGGTAATCCTACCGCGGACGTTTTTTGTTTAGCACAGCCTATAGATGTTGATTACTTATATAATAACTTTTTCTGCGAAACTAAAAAAATACAGTTATTTCAATACAACAATAATGTACATGCCCGGAGAGGGTATACAGCAGAATTTTGTAATTATATTAGCGACAAGTATAATATTCCTATCGTAACTGCTAATACTACAGGCGATAATATTAATCAATGGAGAGATTTTATATTGTCTTGGAGAGAAAGTTTATTTCATATTAACTTAGATCCGTATTGTTATAGCGTACAGCAAACGTGTCAGTGTGCAGCATTAGGAGTAGTTAATTTTGGAGGATGTAATGATCCTTTTTATAGTTTATTTCCGTCTACCGCTACTAACGATTTTTCAATATTAGAACAGCAAATAAGTAAATGCTTAAACGAAGAATCGTATTTAATTAAAATGATATCATTAGCATGGGAAAAGGTTAATGCATTATATTCGATAAATTCAGTTAAAAATGAATTAATTAAAAATTTAACAAAATAATATTATGGAAATAGTAAAGTATAATAAATACGAAATAAAAAAAGTAGAAAGCGATGAAGATTATACTATATATGTAAATAATCAAAATAGAAGAAGCGGTGGAGATACAAATCATAGCCATTTTATACAAGACCTAAATTCGTATGGATATAAATTAGATCCTTTAGATAATATAATTGATGTAGGATGTAGAGGAAATGCTAAAGTAGTAATAGCATTAACATCAGATGGTTATAAAAATGTGTATGGTATAGATATCGGTTATGAGGCAGAAGAAATGTGGAAATCTTTAAATACTTCTTTACATACTAAATTAAAAAGACAGGATGTACATAATGGATTGGGATTTGATTTAAAGTTTAAATGTATCACATCATCGCATACTTTAGAGCATTGCTACGATCCAGAAAAGGTAATGAAAATATTTTATGACAATCTCGAAGACGATGGCATATTACATATACAAATACCTTTATCTAAATATAACGAATATTTAAACCACGGACCTCATTATTCTTATTGGGCTAATGAAAATGATTTTATATCATGGGTATATGATCTAGGGTTTCTTACAGTATATTCAATACGTAGGCCGTTGAACGACGATTTTGGTTTAATATTAAAAAAGATACAATAGTGAAAAAAAATATAGTATTTTGGATAGGAGTAAAGAGTACGGATAGTAACCTATTACAAAAACATGGAAATTTTGAATACCTGCAATATTCTAAATATACCTGGAAATATTGGTGTGATAAACATGATATAATATTTTTCGAATATTCTCAGCCTACTGATAACGATACTGATAAACATCGAGTTACGTGGCAGCGATGGTTCGATGTATTTGCACAAGTAGAATCACTTAATATAGAGTATAATAAAATTGCAGTAGTAGATGGTAGCAGTATGATTAAATGGGATACGCCGAACTTTTTTAATCTATGCTCAGATAATTTAGTAGCATTTAGATCTTTAGAAAATTTGCGATGGATTCATGAAGGTGTGCAAGGATATAAACAATTGTTTAATGATTTTAATTTTGATATTACTAAATATATAAGCTGCGGATTTCAAATATTTGATAGTAGCCATAAAGAATTTTTATTAGATTTGAAAAAGTTTTATTATGATAATTTAGATGAAATTTTAAATTTACAAAAAGGTGTAGCTAGAGGCACTGATCAGCCAGTGTATAATTATTTACTGCAAATGAAAAATATCAAAGTAGATTCCTTATCTGCCCCGTATATGTTAACTCATATGAATCGGTTTGATTGGTTTTCATTTAATTGGCAATTAAATGAAGATCAAACTCCGTTTTTTATTAAGTATGGTTATATATGGTTTTTTAGCGGATTTGATAGAAGTCAACGAAATTCTTTAATGCAGCAGACTTGGAATATTATTAAACAAAACTATCAATAATGAAAAAAAATATAATTTTCATACCATATATACAACGAGATTCTCGTAGTAAGACATATAACTATTCGATTAAAAGTTGGGAACATTTTTGTACAAAAAATAATTGTGAACTGTTTTTATTAGAAGATTTACTATTACCAATCGAAGAAGCGAAAATTACTTGGCAACGGTATTACATATTTGATATATTAGAAGCTAATAATATTGAATACGATCAGATAGCAATGATTGATGCGGATACAATTGTACATCCAGAATGTCCAAATTTCTTTAAACTAGTAAATCATAAATTTGGAGGAGTAGTTAATTTAGGTAGTCAGGATTGGATTTTACGTAGTATTGAAAATTATAAAAAATATATTTTTAATGACATAGACGTGAATGTGCCATATCATCAATATATAAACGGAGGATTTCAAGTATTTAATAAACGTCATAAAGATTTCTTTAAAAAGATGTTAGATTTTTATTTTTCAAATAAAGATAATCTTATATCAATGCAAAATACTTTTCATACAGGTACAGATCAAACGCCGTTAAATTATCTATTACAGTTAGAAAAGGTTGATATAGAATATTTACCGTATGAATTTAATATGTGCGATATGAATCGATTTGAGATATTAACTGACGATTTATTATTTACAAAGTTAGGATGGATATATCATTACAATGCAATTCCTAATAATGTCAATTCTACTCGAGTTCATTATTTTATGGAAAAAACTTACAAATATTTATATAAAGATTAATAAAATGAAAAAAGTTTTATTTGTTATACCTACATTATTTCATAATAAAGAATTGGTCTCTAATTGTATCGATTCATTAGTGAATAATTTAAAAAAATTTAATATTGAATACAAAATTTGTTTAGTAATAAATGAGGATACTAACGAATTTCGTGAGTATAAATTTAATCATGATATCATAAAATTAAGTAGCAATTTACAATTTAGTATATCTAAAGCTTTAAATACGGGTGCGCAATATGATTATGATTATGATTACTTTTGTTATGTAGATGACGGCATGGAAATTACTAACGAAATATGGATCGATTATTTAATTGAATTATTCGAACAAAATACTAATTTAGGATTAGTCGGTGCACGGCCGCATTCTACATATGAATATTACCATAAAAAGATAAATGATTATCCAGAATTATACGAAGTACTTTGGTCTGATGGAATTTTATTTACTACTAAAAATCATATATTAAAATATAATGGATTTGATGAATCATATTTTGGTGATTGTGAATTACAAGATTTTGGATATAGATTACATTTCGATGGGTTTATTAATATATTCTGGGCAGATTTTTCGAAACATAATTTAGTTGATTTTACGCAAAAGTCAGATAAACCTCGAGAATTAATAACGTTAGTTAATAAAACTAGAAAATTATTTGAATCTAAATGGAATAATTTAGAACATAAACATTATGGATTTATGACTAAATTTTCTTATATTTAATAAAATATGTCTACAAAATTTGCAATTGGATGCCTCGTACAATGGTATGAAGTTAATATTATCGAGGAGTACATATCTTCTATTAAGTCTGCGATTGATAACTATGATAAAGAAAATGTATTAATTGATTTTGCTATAGTACAAGGTCAATTATTAGAACGGTTTGATGGCTCAGAAGATGAGTTTGAAAAGTTATTATCGACATTGATGAGATATATTACTTCTTTAGATGATGAAGGATATACAATTAATTGGACATGTCATCACGATAAAATATATTCTATCGCAGATTATAGGAGAGAATTCAATGACATGTACAGTGAATTGGCAGATGTTCTAATATGGGGCGAATCTGATATGTTAGCTCCTAAACAAATGTTTGTAATTTTAGACGCATTACATCAACAATCTTCTTATACTAAATATTTAGCATTTTTTGGGGGATGTAAAATGTGGGACGATAGTTGGAAAATGCTCGAACATCCGGATTTTACAGATAAGCCATTTATCGAAGGTGATACATCAAATTGGTGGAGTTTAAGATATACCATGTCAGAAAAAGAAATGGATGATATAAATAGTAAAACTGAATATCCTGAGGTGATTATATTACCACAGCATAAATTTAACGGATGTGGATTAGTCATTTCTTCCGAAGTAATTAAATCTGGAGTTAATATCCCTAAAGGAATGTTTTTCGTACATGAAGATTCGGCATTTATGTACATGACTCAAAAAATATTAGGAAACATACCACAGTATGTGATACGAAATATATTACTGGTACATAATAGAAAACATTATAATAAACGATTTAAAGTATTAGGGGAGCGTGGATTAGATCCTACTAACACAGGGTTATTACGTAAACAACATGACTGGTATAAAAAAGCATTCGATTTTAGTAGTACTAATCTAGCAAATTTATTTAATCCGTCCTATAAATTTAAGTCGTGGAAAGATTTATGAAAATAGCATTTTTTACAGAAATGGGGTTTTACGGTAAGATTCCTAAGACTCATGATAATATGAGAACAGAATTTGCCTGGATGTGTGCGTTGCGAGCAGACCATTATAATATAAATGATACCCCGGTAGAAAGTTATGATTTAGGTATAGTAATTATACCTAAAAAAAATCCTAGTTTTGATATTGAACGTTTAAAAGTATCATGTAAAAAAGTTGCAGTAATGCAAGAAGGTCCGAATTGGTTATGGCAAGATTATACATTAGAGCAACAGGTTTGGTATTATAATACACTAGTTGCAGCTGATATTATTTTTACCCATAATGAATCAGATCGTAAATATTATTTAGGGTTAACGGGTCATCCGGATGTACGAGTGATGCCATCCTTAATGATTGACGAATCGATCGGTGAATTAAAACAAGAGGATCGTGATGGGGTTATTATAGGGGGAAATTTTGTATCATGGTATGGAGGCTTTGATTCTTTTATTATTGCACAGGAACTAGACAATGGTCTAGTATATGCGCCGTCGATGGGAAGAAAACAGTATGGCGAAGAACAGCTTATTACACATTTACCATATTTGAATTGGAAAAAATGGATACATGCTCTCAATAAATTTAAGTATGGTGTACATTTGATGAGAACGCATGCAGCGGGAACCTTCGCACTTAATTGTGCTTATCTAGGAATTCCATGTATCGGATATCAAGGATTAGATACGCAAGAAAAATGCCATCCGGATTTAACTGTTGAATTAGGCGACATGTATACTGCTAAACAAATCGCATTAAAACTTAGGAATGATAAAGAATTTTATTTATATTGTAGCAGTAAATGTAAGGAGTTATATTTAACAGAGTTTACAGAATCTCAGTTTCTAAAAAAAGTTAAGTTATGAAAAAAGAAATTCCATTATTTAAAGTATACATGAGTTCCGAAGCTTCGATAGCAGCAGCGGATGTACTCAATAGCGGGTTTATAGGACAAGGCCCGATTGTAGAAAAGTTCGAAAAAAATCTAACAGAGTTTTTTCGAAACGATAAACTAGTAACATTAAATTCAGGTACATCGGGGCTGCATTTAGCATTACACTTACTTAAACGTCCAGGTACATTTATAAAAAATTATAATTCATCCGCATTTTGGGAAGAGACATGGCCCGGTCTTCAGGACGGAGATGAGGTATTAGCTACAGCATTAACTTGTACAGCATCGAATTGGCCCATTCTAGCTAATAATCTTAAAATTAAATGGGTAGATATTGATCCTACAACATTGAATATGGATTTAGATGATCTAGAAAGAAAAATTAGTCCTAAAACAAAAGCTATCATGTTAGTACATTGGGGAGGTTATCCTAATGATCTAGACAGAATACAACGAATTCAAGAAAATGCTAAATTGTTATACGGATTTAAACCGGCTGTCATTGAAGATTGTGCTCACGGATTTGGATCTAAGTATAAAGGTAAACATTTAGGGTCTCATGGTAATATAGCTATGTATTCGTTACAAGCTATTAAGCATGTTACTAGTATCGATGGCGGCATATTAATGCTACCACATGATGAACTATATAAGCGTGCAAAATTGCTAAGATGGTATGGTATCGATCGAGATTCCAATCGTAAAGATTTTCGTTGTGAGGCTGATATATCTGAATGGGGGTTTAAATTCCATATGAACGACGTATGTGCTTCAGTAGGTAACGAAAATTTAAAACATGCTCAACATATAATTAGTTCACATCAATCTAATGCTAAATTCTACGATAATGCATTAAAAAATGTACCTGGGGCGACGATATTACAACGTCATAATGGCCATGAATCGGCATTTTGGATTTATAGTATGTTAGTTGAGGATCGTGATAATTTCATGAAATGGATGAAAGAATGTGGCATTGTAGTATCTCAAGTTCATGAACGAAATGATAAACATACATGTACGCGTGAATACATCTCAAAGTTACCATCGTTAGATCGTACTATAGGTAAGATTATTTCAATACCTGTCGGTTGGTGGGTATCTGAAGAAGAACGACAATATATTGTCGATTGTATAAAAAAGGGATGGTAACAATAATATATTACGATGAATATTTCATTTGAAAAAATAAATGATAGTCATTTAGAATTTGTTAATAGAGTTAGAAATGGTTATGCAGAAACGTATCTACATGATAGTCGTATATTTACTTTAGAAGAAACTAAGTATTGGTTTCGAACTGCTGACCCTAATTTTTGGATGATTATTTTAGATAATACTGTTGTAGGGTATTTTAGATTATCTAACTACTCTAAAAAAAATAAGTACATTTATATAGGGGCTGATATAGCTCCCGAGCATACGGGTAAGGGTATCGCTAAAGAAGCTTATAAAAAGTTTATACCCTATGTATTTAATACATATAATGTAAATAAGTTAAGTTTAGAAGTTTTACAGACAAACGAACGAGCGATTAATTTATATACTAAGTTAGGATTCGTAGAAGAGGGAATAAAAAGAGAAGAATTCTTAAAAAAAGGGAAATGGATTAATTCAGTAGTAATGTCACTGTTAAAATCGGAATACGATACACTAAACAATATATATATAAACTTTACATATCAATGAGAAATTTATCATTAAGAGAATGTGTAGTTAAAAAACTACACGGTGCTACAGACAAAAAACCTATTAACTATTATGATGTATATGAGAGTCATTTCGATCATCTACGTGATGAAAAAATATCTTTATTAGAAATTGGAGTACGTTGGGGTGGAAGTCTTTGGGGTTGGAGAAATTATTTCGAACAAGCTACTATAGTAGGATTAGATATTGATCCTAATAGTATGCAATACGGTAATAATGATCCGTATAATGGAGTTAAACTATACCTAGGAGATCAAACAGATTCAGAGTTGCTCAATAAAATTGACAATGAACATGGCCCATTTGATATCATTATCGATGATGGTGGGCATACGATGGATCAACAAATTAATACGTTTAAAATGTTATGGCCTAAATTAAAAAACGGAGGAATGTATGTTATAGAAGATGTACATACATCATATTGGCCAGCTTTCGGAGGCGGATTAGGAAAACCAGATACATTCATTGAGTATGTAAAAAAATTAATAGATCATTTACATGCATATTATCATAAAAAACATAGACGTGCTAAAGAATATCTTAATACCGAGCAAGAATGTTATTTGGACAAAAGTGTGTATGGTATTCATATATATGATGCTATTATTTTTATTCAAAAACTAGAAAATTTAGAACTTAACCCTGTACCTGAAGTTAATTTATGAAAATACAATTTATTATAGTAGGATGGCATTTTGAAGCATTTCCTGAACTCATTAATGGATTAATTGAATTACAAAATAACAATGCAGGTATCATTGATATATTTTGGAGCTGCCATAAAGAACCTTCCCAAAGAATTAAAGATCATTTCCAATATAAAGTTTTTCCTAATTTAGGATTGGAAGATGGGGCATATCAACAAGCTTTAGATTATTTAAATTTAGATGATGATGTAATATTATTTTTAATGCATGATGATATCATTATAAAGGATTGGAATTTTTTAAATATTTGTTTAGAACGTTTATTGCAAGGATATGCTTTTATTGGTAATGGAATTAACTATCCATTAAACTTTAATCCGTATAGTGAATTAAATTGTATGGCATATGTTAAGGAATCATCTAAGCATTTGTTTGATAAAATACAGTATACATTAACGTTGCGTGAAAGTTTTATCTGTACAACACGTAAATATTTAAAAGAAATTTATGACTTCGAGGTAGCTTGGCAAGAACCTAAACCTGACGAAAATGGAAAATATCATATAGGTGCTATTGGTAACGCTCAACAAACTTTATTAGGTTATAAAATAACGCGCGTTTTCGGTCCGGATCGTATTACATATTTATCTAATACATATCAAGATAGCGAATACTTATACGAATGTGCTAGAGGTAACCAGAATTAATTTATGATCAGAATAACTTTCGTACTTCCATCAAGAAATAATTTAGAATTTCTTAAACTTGCATATAAATCTATTAGAGATTTAACGACAAGACATGAGATATTGATATTAGATGATGCATCTGTAGATGGCACTAAAGAATGGATTCAATCATTGCAGGATGAGGATGTAATTTTATATCATAATCCAGGTCCGGATCGAATTGGAATTGTTGGTATGTTTGATAAAGGTATTGCTATGGCAAAGACTGATATTATATTTGCCTTCCATGCAGATATGGTAGCGGCTCCGCATCTAGATGAAAATATACTTAAGCATCTGACACCTGGTACGGTAGTATGTGCTACTCGAATCGAGCCGCCATTGCATCCAGCTGGTCCAGAGAAGATCACGCTACCATGGGGAAACGAACTGGTAGATTATAATTATGCCCAATGTATTACTAGATTTTTAGAATTAGAAACTGCTAATAAAAATAAAACTACGGAAGGTATCTTTGCACCATGGTGTATGTATAAATCAGATTATTTAGCAGTCGGTGGCCATGATGAACTATTCGCTCCGCAGAGTAAAGAGGATTCAGATTTATTTAATCGGTTTGTGTTAAATGGCTATAACATAATTCAGTCATGGGACGGATTAGTATATCACTTTACTAGTCGTGGTAGCAGATTTAATACATATGTCGGCGGAGCTGCCGGTAAAGATAGTGCTGAATGGCAGTATACTACAACTAAGAATGCACGAAATTTCATTCGTAAATGGGGACATTTTGTTAAACATGACGAGTTTATGAAACCTATTATACCACCTAAGTATGATATTGGATTCATAATTCATAACTGTACTGATCAATTGTTAAACGTTCTAGAACCCTGGTGTAATGATGTATATATTGATATAATACCAGATCAGTATATATGGAACGAACAACCTAATACTAAGTTTGATCTATTGATGCGTATACATGATATACAAATCCCTAAGATTAATGACATTTTAGTTACAATTGACGGCTCTAAATTTACTAATGAAGACTTTTATGTTATACAAGAACTTGCTACAATTATTCAGCAAACTAATGAATGTGGTGAATTTGAATTAGTCAATCTTAACGTTCAGATCAATAAGTTAACGACATATGAACATAATTTAATTAAAGTAAGAAAATGAAAAAAATATATGCAGTTATCGGTGGCGCAGGTTTCATCGGCCATCATATAACAAATCGTTTAATCGATTCGGGGCATCAAGTTATTGTCATTGATAATTTATCAACTGGTAAATTAGAAAATGTTAATCCGAAAGCTATTTTTTATAAATTAGATATTGCACAAGATGATCTGACAGACGTACTTAAAGGCGTTCATGCAGTATTTTTAACTGCGGCTATGGCCCGAGTACAGCCTTCAATTGAAGATCCTATAACATATAATAAAACTAACGTAGAAGGTACATTGCGTGTATTACATGCATGTCATAAAGCAGGCGTCAACCGTGTAATCTATTCAGCATCGAGTAGTGCATATGGCGACACTAATACTTTCCCTACACCTGAATCATCAAATACTAATCCGTTAAGTCCGTACGGATTGCAGAAGTTTATCGGGGAACAATATTGTAGATTATATAGTCAATTATATGGATTAGATACTGTATCACTACGGTACTTCAATGTATATGGAGAAGGTATGCCGTTAGAGGGAGCATATCGTACAGTACTTAGTATTTTTGGTGAACAGTATAAAAATGATCAGCCATTGACATATACTAACGACGGTAATCAACGTAGAGACTTTACTTATGTTCAGGATGTCGTTACAGCTAATATATTAGCAGCTGAGTTCGATCAATCATTGATGGGAGATGTGTTTAATGTAGGAAATGGACATAATTATTCAGTGAATGAGGTTATTGCAATGTTTGGTTCTGAATCTAGATTTCTACAAAGTCGTGTAGAGCCTAAAGTTACTTTAGCTGATAATACAAAATTACGTAACACATTCGGTTGGGCGCCTACAGGTGATTTACCTAAATTTATAGATCAATATAAAAAATCTTTGAAGCCATATTTATAACAAATGAGATACTATATATTATATCCCGGATCTTCGATAAACGATCTAGTACGTGATGATCACCAGTTAGGTGAAGACACTGGGTTTGGAGTTTTTTGGGCCGCTGACGGATTTCGTATTTTACAAAAGGCGATAGTTGAAGACCATGATACTATCAAGAATTTTACTATAGTGAATGATCGTGGCGGATATATGTTAATCGAAGAGTTTTTAGATGCAATCGCAAAGTTAAAAATCAGACAAAATTAGTATGGGTAAAATCGACATTCGCCGAATTGACGACCTCGACAATGACTCGGTAAGTTTTCAAAAAATCAAAAAAAAGAAACCTACAGATCAGAATGAGACAGTTCAGCAAGACCGCAAAACAACAAAGCACAAGAAGTGACGTATATTTATAATAAAAGCAAATGATACGGTTAAAATCTCTCGTTACAGAAGCTATGATATCAGAAGCGCTACGATATCATATCGACAAAAACATTTCTATTCATGACAACGTATTCCGTTACGGCTCGGAAGCCTATTGCAATCTAATGTTAGAGGCTAAACGTTTATTGTCAGAAGGTAAAATAGAAACGGATGTATATGATCGCGAAGTATTATCTACAGATATTGGCGAATTTGGTTTATATGAAGGCATACGTGTCCCATTAGATCTACCAATGACAGAAGCTGAGTATCAGGGTAAGGATGTAGATCTCAATAAGCCTAAACGTGGTGGAAGTCGTAAATATTATGTTTACGTTAAAAATCCTAAAACTGGAAAGGTTAAAAAGATTTCATTTGGTGATACTACTGGATTAAGTGCTAAGATTCGTAATCCAGAAGCTCGTAAGGCGTTTGCAGCACGTCACCAATGTGATAAAAAGAAAGATCGTACCAAGGCTGGATATTGGGCATGTAATTTGCCACGTTATGCTAAAGGTCTTGGTATGGGTTCTAACATGAGTACGTATTGGTAATGAAACCGTATAATGAAATGATTGTAGGGCAAGTTTCTTACCGTACATTTAAACATGATGTAGATGAAATGGAATTGGTATGGCATCGCGATGCAGAAGATCGTATCGTTGAAGCACAACATGAAACGGATTGGATGTTTCAATTTGATAATGAACTCCCTATTACGTTTAATGATATTATACATATTCCTAAAGACGTTATACATCGGGTAATCAAAGGCACAGGTGACCTTCAGTTACGTATAGTTAAACATGTTAGCATATGATTTGTATATTTATAAAAAAGGATACACATGGCGGAGATGCCTGAATTTTTTGATAACATCACCATCGGAAGTTTTGTTTTAACAGGCGTTCCGGTTAAAGTGTATGTTGATGGAGTATATTTGACTATCACTGATCCAGATGATATTGAAGATCCTATGTACGGATTTGGTATTGATGAGTCAGGCGAAGTTCATAACTTTGATTACCGTATGGTCGATCATTTGTTAATAGCCGGACAACATCTAGATCTCGAGACATATAAAAAGGCGATTGCCCCTAAACCAGCAGCTGCTCCGGAGCAACCTAAAAAGGAAGAGCCTAAAAAAGAAGAACCTAAAAAAGAAGAAAGTGTAATGAAACTTAAATCTCTCATCGAAAAAAATATCAAGCGTAAGTCTGGTAAATTAAACGAAGATATTTCAGCTGATAAGAAAAAGTTAGCTGATCTTAGAAAACAAAAGACTAAGTTAGCTCAAGATATAGCTGCACTTACTTTGAAAGTTGCAGATCAAGAAGCAGCTGCTGCAGAAGCAGGTGTTACTGAAAGTGTAACTGATTTATCTGAGCCATATACTATTAATGTAGGTGGCATGGTTCAAAACATTAATCCGGATTGCATGCATTACGGCTCAATGGGTACTGTCGATAAGATGATTGGACTACCAGGTGATGTAGGCACTGTAGTTAAGTATACCGTGACTAATGACGGCGATACATTTTCAGCAGGCGATGTTCTAATGAAGACAATGGATCAATTGATTCCAGTAGATGCTGTCGATTTAGATGATGAAGAAATGTACGATGATGATAGCGATGAGATGGATGATTGGGAAGTAACCAATATGGATGGATTGGATGATGAAGAGGAAGAAGATGATGACGACGAAGATTACGGCGAAGTTGTAGATGATGAGGATGAAGACGAAGCATGATACGTTTACGTGATATCATAACAGAAGCAGCCCAGCCTCAATTCGAACCGGTCAAACTCGGACGTAAGTTTAATGAGTATGAACCACATTTCGATGAGGAAACAATGCGTACGCACTACAATAAGCATTACAAGGGTTATATCGAAAAACTAAATAAAGCTATAAAAGATGAAAACATTCCAGTTATCACAACAGAAGGTAATGACGGCATTAAAGCTATACTTGCTACAGTCTCTCAATACAGCGACACGGTTCGCAATAACGGCGGAGGTTTTCTTAATCACAGCTTATTTTTTAACGGTTTAAATCCGGACCATAAGGGTAAAATTAATGACGGTGAACTTAAGACATTGATTGAATCACAATTCAAATCCATGGATAAGTTTCAAGAATCATTTACACAAGCTGCCATGGATCGTTTTGGATCTGGATGGGTTTGGTTGATGTATAACAACGGCATCCTGTCTATTGCAACTACCGCTAATCAAGACAATCCATATATGGATACGGTACGCATACCTGGAGAAATATTGATTGCTTTAGATGTTTGGGAACATTCCTATTATCTAAAGTATAAAAATGAACGTGAACGTTATGTGAATGCATTCTTCAAACTAGTATGTTATGAAGCTGCACAATCCAGATTAATGTCAGCGTTAAGTTAAACCAAATCATATCTTAATGGACAGTGATAGTAAAACGCGGAAAGACAAATCGCAAATGGTGGTCAACAATAGCACTGATGGCCGGCATGTTCTTCAATCCATTCGGGTTCGACGCTCTATTTGCACTAGTAATGCATTGGACAGATTCTTATTGGACTACCGACGCCATTTTCTATGGCCTATCGGCATTATGTTTTGGATTATACTACTTGTCTTTGGATAAAGTAAAGAGTTAATTATGCCATATACTTACAAGAAACAAGGTAGTAAATATTGCGTCTATAAAAAGGACGGTGGCAAGAAGGTTGGATGCACT